>OCVP010000848.1_pt1 | contig 13555 bp, 14 predicted proteins | sample 1539171 | NCBI WGS metagenome assembly OCVP01 (sample SAMEA51879418, study PRJEB22527) | metagenome
GGATAAAAATTTACAATTACTAGATCAATATTTTCAAAATTATTTTTCTTTAAGTCATTTAAATGTGTTTTATTATTTCTTTTATTTAGAATTCCCGCATGTATTTTTGGATGTAAGGTTTTAACTCTTCCCTCTAAAATTTCAGGAGAATCTGTAAAATCAGATACTTCTAAACAATTAAATTTTAATTTTTTTATTTCTTTATAAGTTCCACCAGAACTAATAATTTTGATTTGATATTTTTTTAAAATTTCTAAAACTGGTTTTAAATTATTTTTATCTGATACAGAAATAAGAGCTGTCTTTATTTTTTTCATTATATTTTACTTATTTCCCATCTGATTATTTGTTCACTTTCATTATTCATGCCTGAAATAAATATATTTTGGTTTTCTTGATATGAATTTTTATTACCGAAATATAAACCATTATCAATATTTATATCATAGTTATCACAACTAAATTGCCAACCTTCATCTTCTAATTGTATTAATATAAACTTATTATTTTGTGTTTTCATAACTTTAGAGTTGGGATGAAGATGAAATCTAATATCAAATTTAATTTGCTTATCAGGATCTTTTCTTACTATTTTATCATGACCAATAAATTTAAATTGTTCAGGATAGAATTCTATTTCTCTATGATGATCTAATTTAAACTTTTTGAAGTAACCATTATGACTAGCTGAAATTTTCCAATAATTTTTCTCAAAAACTATATTTTTATTTTCAATTTTAAGATCTTTTTGTATCAAAAAATTATTACTAGATTTAATAAAATCACTTGAAGAGTAATCTTCAATTGAAAGTGTATTTTGTAAAGCAGTACTTTTAGATAATTTATTTAGTCTGTTTTTTGTATCTGGATAGTACCCAGAATTCGAAATTAATTTTTTATCATTAGAAAAAATTTCAAAAGATAGGGCACCTGCTTGATAATCTTTCGTATATATTTTATCTGGATTTGACCCAATATCTGCTGCTAGAATAAATTTTTTATTTTGTAGTATTGCATATCCTGCTAATTCATTGATTTGATTTTTAAAAGTATATCCAAATCGTTTTAAATATTGGTCGAATTCATGATTATTAGATGAATAATTTCCATTAAAAAAAACATCTTGCTTTATGTTTTGCCATATAAAAGCATAACTGGATCCTAAATAATATATAGTTTCATCAACATATTCTGGAATTGGATTTTGAGATTCTTTAAACCACTCTCTAATAATTATGAGATATTTAAGATAAAAAACTAAGTTTTGTATGCTTCTTGACCTAGGAAATCCTTGTTTATCAAGAGACTGTTTAATTATATTTTTTAATATATTTAAACCGCTGTCTAAATAATTTTTTTCATCTTTATACGCTAAACCTGTTAAAATAATTGCAGCACAGCCAATTAGTTTTTCTTCTATTTCACTTAAATTTTTGATCTCATTCAATAAATGGTTAGTTTGTTTCTGAAGCATGTGATTAAAAAATAATCTATATTCCTCATTACTATCCTCATAAGTTAACTGATGATTGGAAAGCCAAGCAATAATTCTTTTTGCAGTAATATTGAATTCCCAGATATTCTCATCAAATTTTTCATTCTTATTAATCCAATTGAGAATAATTGATTGTGTGGTTTCTTTAGATGATTTTAAATCCAAACTAAAAAACCAAAAAAAATTGTTTAGTTTTTTAAAGTCTTTAGAAGAAATATTATTTTTCCAGATAGTTTCAGTTGCAAAATCTTCAATTTTATATTTTTTTTTCTGATACTTTATAATTGAAGATAAAAGATGAGGACTTGGTTTATATTCAAAATTGTTATCAAAGGTTTTTGAAATTCGCTTTTCATAAAAATTTGAATTTTTATATAATTTTTTAAATGAAGATTTTAATTTAAAAAATATTCCATTAGAAAGATTTAAGGAATTTTGAGATTGCATTAACTTATTTTGTTTTTAATAAATTAATATTCTTTTTAATATCTCCATCATTGCTTTTAAAAACCGTTGTACCAGATACAAGAATATTAGCACCAGCTTCAATTGCTATTTTGCAATTATCAAAATTTATCCCACCGTCTATTTCAATATCAAAGTTAAGTTTTTCTATTTCTCTAATTTTTTTTAATTCTTTAATTTTTTCTAAAACTTCTGGCATGAATTTTTGTCCACCAAATCCAGGATTTACACTCATTATTAAAACTAAATCAATTTTATCTAATAGATTTTTAATTAAATCTATACTTGTTTCAGGATTGAGGGAAACTCCTACCTTTTTTTTTAGATCTTTTATTTTATTTATTGAGTCTTCTAAATTATCAGTTGCTTCAGGATGTACAGTAATTATATCTGCTCCCGCATCAGCATAAGCTTCTATGTATTTATGCACAGGAGAAATCATTAAATGAACATCAAATTTTAATGAGCAATGTTTTCTAAGAGCTTTAATTACTGGAGGACCTATTGTTAAGTTTGGAACAAAGTGGCCATCCATTACATCTACGTGAATCATATCAGCCCCACCTTCTTCAAGTCTTTTAATTTCTTTACCTAATTGGCTAAAATCAGCCGATAAAATAGACGGAGATATTTGTATATTTTTCATTGATATCTAGACTTACTAGTACCAATTTTTAAAATTTAATTGAATTAAAAAATTGATAAATCTGCCTAGAAATTTCACTTTCAAGAGGAAATGACAACATACCCATTACTGAATATCCTAAAATCCAAGGCATCAAATAAAATCTAATCATGAAAAAGAACCAAGCCACATAAAGTGGTACCAATGGTTGAATTATGAAAGAAGGAGTAACAGGTCTAAAAATTCTTAATAGAGGATTAGTAAATTTTACAAAAGCTTTCATAAAGAAAAAATTTGAGTCTTCTCTTTGAAAGATGTTCATTGCTACTCTTCCAACTAAAGTCCACATTATAATTCCAAGAATATAATCAATTATATAAACTAAAGGATGAAAGTTAGCAGACATTAAGGAATTTATATTTGATCTTAAAAAGAAATAAAAGGGGCGAAATTAATCGCCCCTTAAAAAGATTATTTATTTTTGGCCGCCGATTACAGATGCACCCGCAGGTACCCTAGAATCATCAACCATTTTTTGTGTTGCAGCGCTAGGTTCTGAAGTCATTAAACTTACAACAACCATAGCTACTAAGCTAACAGTAGATCCGAAGATACCAAATGTTAACTGAGTAATTCCTAAGAATCCGCTTCCACCACTTCGTACCCAAACTAGATACGCAAATCCAGAAACTAATCCTAAGACCATACCAGCTATAGCACCTTCTTTATTAGCTCTCTTCCACCATACACCAAGTACAAGTGGCCAGAACAATCCAGACATCGCAAAGTCAAAAGCCCAGATAACTGAACCTAAAATACCTTGGATCTCCATTGCTGCAATAGTTGCTCCTGCAAAACCAATTATTACAAGTAATACCCTTGCTACAACTAGTCTCTTAGCAGTCTCAGCTTTAGGGTCTACCATTTTGTAGTAAACGTCATGCGAGATTGCATTTGCGATTGCAAGAATTAAACCATCTGCAGTTGACATCGCGGCTGCTAAACCTCCAGCAGCAACTAGACCTGAGATTACATATGGTAATCCCGCAATTTCTGGTGTTGCTAATACAACGGCTTTACCACCCATGAAGAACTCGTTTAATTCAACAGTTCCATTTCCGTTAAAGTCGCTTACAAACATCAGATTTGCTTGGTTCCAGTTTTGATACCAATCGATTGCTTGAACTTCTGCAATTGATTTACCAATAATACCTGTTGGTAAGTTTGGATCAATCAAAGCAAGTTTAGATAGTGTCGCTAACATTGGTGCAGAAGAATAAAGTAGGAAGATAAAGAATACTGACCAACCTACTGATTTTCTAGCTGCTTTTACACTTGGAGTAGTAAAGAACCTCATCATTACGTGTGGTAATGAAGCTGTTCCCATCATCATTGCTAGTGCTAATGAGATGAAAGCCCAAGGTGTTGCGTTTACTTCAGAGTGAGCCTTAGTAATACCAGCTAACCCTTTAGGTACTGTAGCTAAATCAGCAGCAGAGTTTTTAACAAAACCAAACTGTTGTTCTAACTCACCAATTCTAGCAACTTCATCAGCTAACATGAAGTGAGGGAAGAAACCCGCACCAATGTTGTTACTGATCCAGAATACTGGAAGTAGGTAAGCTATAATTAGTACAATGTATTGTGCAACCTGTGTCCAAGTTACCCCTCTCATACCACCAAGCATCGAACATAATAAAATACTTACTAGTCCAACATATACAGCGTATTGGAATGGGATATCTAAAGCAACAGCTGCAATAGTACCTGTAGCGTTAATTTGTGCAGTCACGTAAGTGAATGATGCAACAGTTAAAACGATAACAGCCATCAATCTTGCAGTATTACCACCGTATCTAGTACCTACGAAATCTGGAACTGTGTAACAGCCAAATTTTCTTAAGTATGGTGCTAATAAAGTTGCAACTAACACATAACCACCTGTCCAACCTACAAGCAAAGCCATATATCCATAACCTTTGAAGTAAATACCACCTGCCATTGCAACGAATGAAGCACCAGACATCCAGTCGGCTGCTGTTGCCATTCCGTTGAACACAGTTGGAACCGTTCTTCCAGCTACGTAATAGTTACTTGCTTGGGCTGTTCGAGATAGCCAGCCAATTAGTGCGTAGATGAAAATGGTAAAACCTACAAAGCAAATACCAATTGCTTTTGCAGACATACCCATCTGCTCACCAATTGCCATCAAGATTATGAAACCTATAAATCCACCGGTGTAGATTCCATAAACTTTAGGCAAGTTATCTATAAAATTACCTTTAATCATTAGTCGTCTCCTTTTTCACTGAAGCCGAACTCTTCATCAATTTTTTCTTGTCTACCTGCAAACCAGAAAATAAGGATTACAAATATTGCAAGAGAACCTTGACATGTGAACCAATAAGTTAATGGATACCCAAAAGGTCCAGTAACTTCGTTCATTTCAGCTCCGAAAAGGAATATACCCATTGAGAATACAGCCCAGATTGCTAATGTTACAAATAGCAAACCTCTGGTCTTTTCCCAGTGTTGAGCGTTTTTCGCCATGTATACCTCTCTTTTTTAGTTATAACTGATAAAACCATAACCATTATGAAAGAGAATAAAAGTGTAAAAATAGCCGTATTAGGTTAATTTTTTCATATATTTTCAATAAAATTAACTTTTTATGGATAAAAAAAATTTAAGTTGGAAAGATTTATCTTTAAGTGATTTCAAAGTTTATTTCTTATCTTTATTTAAAGCTTTGATTCCAAAATCAAAAATTAAAACTTTAGATGAGTTAGAAGAATTTATTCAAACAAAATCTGCGTGGGTATCACAAGTTACACTTTATAGTTATTTAAAAACAAGAATGGGAACAAGATATGTTCTCCATTTTGATAATGATGAATTTATGAAATCTGTAAATGAAGCTAAATGGAATATCTATTCCGTTGCTCTTCAAGATTTAACTTTTTTCACTTTTTCTTATTTAAAAGTTAATTCTCGTTTCAGTGAATTAAATAAAGCTAAGGAAATTTTTTTAAAAATTTTAGATGACGAAACAACAAATAACATGCCTTTAAATATCATTGAAGAAGCGAAAAAAGAATTTGATGAAAGATTGATTAAAATTGATTGGGAAAAGTATCATGATGATCGTCCCTTCAACCCGAGTGCATTATCATTATATAAATGGGCACCAATAGCTGACGAATTAAAAACTCTTGATAGAAAAATAGTTTTAAATTCTGTTATTTTAAAATGGGATGTTATTAAAAAAGAATTTAAAGATAGAATACAGTTTTAAATATTTTTTCTGTTTTCAACTAAACTATCTACAACGCTAGGATCAGCCAAAGTAGTTGTATCTCCTAATTGACCATGTTCATTTGCAGCGATTTTTCTTAAAATTCTTCTCATAATTTTTCCAGATCTTGTTTTTGGAAGTCCTGGAGTGAAATGAATTAAGTCAGGTGTAGCAAGTGGACCAATTTGTTTTCTAACCCAAAGTTTTAGATCTCTTTCGAGTTCACCAGTTTCTCTTTCACCAGCATTTAATGTTACATAACAATATAATCCATTACCTTTAATATCGTGCGGGTAACCTACAACTGCTGCCTCTGCTACTTTTGGATGAGCAACAAATGCACTTTCAATTTCAGCAGTACCCAAGTTGTGTCCTGATACAATAATTACATCATCTACCCGACCTGTAATCCAGTAATATCCATCTTTATCTCTTCGACATCCATCACCAGTAAAATATTTACCCTCAAACTGAGAAAAATAAGTATCAATAAATCTTTGATGATCACCATATACTGTTCTCATTTGTCCAGGCCATGATTGAGCTATACAAAGTCTTCCTTCTCCGGGTCCTTTAATTTCTTTACCCGATTTATCAACCAACATAGGTTTTATTCCATAAAATGGCTTTGTTGCAGAACCAGGTTTTAGAGGAATAGCACCTGTTTGAGGAGCAATTAATATCCCTCCTGTTTCTGTCTGCCACCATGTATCTACAATTGGGCATTTAGAATTTCCAACTGTTTTGTAATACCACATCCAAGCTTCAGGGTTTATTGGTTCACCAACAGTTCCAAGTAATTTTAAAGATTTTCTAGAAGTTTTTTTGACAGGCTTATCACCTTCTCTCATTAGGGCTCTAATTGCAGTGGGTGCAGTATAAAAGGTATTTACTTTATATTTATCTACTATTTGCCACCATCTAGAACTATCAGGATAGTTAGGTATTCCCTCAAACATTATAGTTGTTGCGCCATTTGAAAGGGGACCATAGATAATATAACTGTGACCTGTTACCCAACCAATATCAGCAGTACACCAATAAATATCTTTTGGTTTGTAATTAAAAATATATTGATGAGTCATTGATGCATACACCATGTATCCACCTGTTGTATGCAAAACTCCTTTTGGTTTTCCAGTTGAACCCGATGTGTATAAAATAAATAAAGGATCTTCTGCGTTCATTTCTTCAGGCTCACACTGAGAAGGAACATCTTTAATTAAATCATGATACCAAACATCTCTATCATAATTCCAACCAATTGAATTACCAGTACGTTTAACAACTATACATTTTTTTACGTTAGGACAGCTCTCTAATGCTTCATCAGTTGTTTCTTTTAAAGGAATAGTTTTTCCACCTCTAACACCTTCATCAGCTGTAATTATATATTCAGACTCACAATCATTCACTCTTCCAGAAATAGAGTCTGCTGAAAAACCTCCAAAAATAATTGAGTGGACCGCACCAATTCTAACACACGCTAACATTAAAATAGCAAGCTCTGGTATCATTGTAAGATAAATCGTAACTCTATCTCCTTTTTTAATACCTAATTTTTTTAAACCATTTGCAGCTTTAGAAACTTTTTGGTGAAGTTGTTTGTAAGTAATTTTTTGACTATCTTTTGGATCATCACCAACCCAAATTATTGCTGTTTTATCTTTTTTATCTTTTAGATGTCTATCGATACAGTTTGCAGATGCATTTAGTGTTCCATCTTCAAACCATTTAATTTTTACTTCCTTAGAACTATATTTAACATCTTTAATTTTTTTATATGGTTTAATCCAAGTAATTCTTTTTCCTTCTTTTTTCCAAAATTCATCGTTATTTTTTATAGATTGAGAATATTTTTGCTCGTATTTACTTTTGTTAGCTAAACTGCTTTTAATCCATTCAGGTTTAGTTTTTATAATTAATTCTGGAGTAGGTTTTTCACTTTGTTTTAAATTTTTTTTTGATTTTTTTCTTTTAACTTTAGTTCTTTTCTTAACTGCAGTTTTCTTTCTTACTTTAGTTTTTTTTTTAGATTTTGCTTTTTTCTTTTTTTTTGGCATGGATTATTTTTTTTTAAATTTTACTCATGTTATTTATAATTTTCCAGCTTTTATCATCAATTGGCATTACTGAAAGTCTACTTTGTTTAATGAGCGCTAAATCCCTTAAATCCTCATTTTTTTTGATATTTTCAAGGGTTACTGGTTTAGAGAACTTGCTTTTAAATTGGACTGTTACAGCAACAAATCTTCCAGTCTTGTCAGTTTTATCTAAATAGTGTTCTTTTATTACTTTTACTATCCCAACTACTTCTTTGCCAATATTAGAGTGATAAAAAAAACATAGATCACCCTTCTTCATGCTTTTTAGATTATTTGCTGCTTGATAATTTCTAACACCATCCCACGGCGCACCTTTTTTGCCAGCTTTTATTTGTTGATCAATTGACCAAACATCTGGTTCAGATTTTAATAACCAGTATTTCATTACAGTTGTACTCCTGCTCCTTTTAAAAAAGCAGCTTTCTCATCCAATGGCCATCTTGGTTTTGCTGGATAATCTAAATTATTAAATTCATTTAATTTATATTTTTCCAGACCTACCATTGCAATCATTGCAGCATTATCCCCACAAAGTTCTATTGGTGGAAATATACTTTTGTAATTATAAGCTTCACATAAATTAATTAACATAGATCTAATTTTCTTGTTAGCAGCAACTCCACCAGCTACTACAAAAACTTTTTCTTTAAATTTATTATCTTTTTCAAACTCTTCAAATGCTATTTTAGTTTTCTTATAAAGAATTTCTTCAACAGTTTTTTGAAAAGAAGCTGCCAAGTCAAATTTTTCTTGTTCTGTTTTTATAGATTTTGCAATTTTTAAAATTGCAGTTTTTAATCCTGCAAAAGATAAATTACATCCACCTTTATTAAAAATTGGTTTAGGTAAATCATATTTTTCTGGGTTTCCTTTTTTTGCTAAAACTTCGATTTGTGGTCCACCAGGAAATTCAATTCCTAAAAGTTTAGCTGTTTTATCAAAGGCTTCACCTAATGCATCATCAATAGTTGTTCCTAGTCTTTTATATTTTCCAAGACCTTGAACACTTAAATATTGTGAATGACCTCCTGAAATTAGCAATAATAGATAGGGATAATTTAAATGAGAATTTAATTTAGGACTTAATGCATGACCCTCAAGGTGATTAACTGCTATAAAAGGTTTATTGATTGCGCTCGCAAAAGCTTTTCCGAAACTTAAACCAACTGATAAACAAACAATTAAACCAGGGCCAGCAGTTGAAGCAACAGCATCAATTTCCTCAATTTTTTTACCACTATCAGCAATTGCTTTTTCAACAATCCAATCTATTTTTTCGATGTGTGATCTTGCGGCTAGTTCAGGAACTACTCCTCCAAATTCTTTGTGAACATCGACTTGACTAGAAACGATATTAGATAAAACTGTTGGAATTCCTTTGTCATTTTCAGTTATTATAGATGCTGCCGTTTCATCACAGCTAGTTTCTATTCCAAGAATTAAGGGTTTTTTACTCATTCAAATAGTTTTTAATAATTGTACAATCTCAATACAAGTAAGAAATAAATTTTTAATGAATAGAAAAATTATAATAGGCTCAAGAGGAAGTAAATTGGCTTTGCTTTATGCGCAAAAAGCTAAAGATAAAATTATTGAAGCTTTAAATTTACCCAATGATCAGATTATTATTCAAATTATTATGACAAAAGGTGATCAAATACAGGATCGAAGATTATCTGAAGTTGGTGGTAAAGGTCTATTTTCGAGTACAATCGAAAAAGAACTTAAAGAAAAAAAAATTGATATAGCCGTTCATGCATTGAAAGATATGCCAGCAATTGAAACTAAAGGACTAAGAACAGATTCATTTTTAGAGAGAACAGATCCAAGAGAAATTTTAATAACAAATGATAAGAAAAATATTAAAGAATTAAAACAAAACGCAATAGTAGGAACTTCATCTTATAGACGAGAATTTCAAATTAAAAAAATAAGATCAGATGTTAGCTGTAAATTAATAAGAGGAAATGTAGATACTAGAATCAAAAAGTTAAAGGAAGGCATTTATGATGCAATAATTTTGTCTTATACGGGTATTAAATATTTAAATCTTGATAATGAGATTTCAGAAATTTTTTCGACTGATCAGATTATTCCAAGTGCAGGCCAAGGTATTATTGCTTTACAGTGTAGAGATGATGACAGTGAAATCATATCAGTTTTAGAAAAAATAAATCACAAAGATACATATAAGAGAGCTCACATAGAAAGAAATATTTTAAAAGTATTGGAAGGTGATTGTGAAACAGCAATAGGTGCTCATTCAATTATAGAAGGGAACAAAATTACTGTTGAAGCTGAACTATTTTCATTAGATGGTTCTCAAATATTTTATGAAAAAAAATCTGGTAATGTTGATATGTTTAAAGAAATTGGAACTGAAGTTGGTAATGCTTTAAAAGTTAAATCAAATAATTCATATAAAAAGTAAAATGCATATTTTGTTAACTAGACCTTTAGAAGATTGTTCAGAAATGTTAGCAAAATTTCAATCTTTAGATCATAAAGTTTCTCACATTCCATTAATAAATATTCAAAAAGTTCAATATGAAGAAATTAACTTTGCTGATTATGGTGGTGTAATTTTCACAAGTTCCAATGCCGTAAAAAATTTAAGTGTAGAAAATTTAAATAAAAAACTAATTTGTTTTTGTGTTGGTAGTACAACAGAAAAAAAAGCTAGAAGTTTGGGATTTCAAAACACAATTGCTGCAGAAGGAAATGTTTCAAACCTTAAAGAACTAATCTTGCAAAATTATGAATTAAAAGAAACTCCTCTCCTTTATGTAAGTGGTGAGATCATATCAACTGATTTAGACCAACAATTACTAAGAGAAGGTTATACTGTTAAAAGAATTATAAATTATAAGGTAAATCATACTGAAAAATTTGATGAAAATTTTGTTAACGAATTAAAGCAGAATATGCCAGATATTGTTTATGTTTATTCTCAAAACAGTGCCTCCAGTTTCTTAAATTTTATAAAAATCTATCAAACAGAAAACCTTTGGATGAATACAAACTTGATGTGTATAGGTGAAAAAACCTCGTCAATATTGAATGAAATTAAATGGAAAAAGATATTTCTTTTTAATCCTGGAGAAGAAGAGTTTTTGTTATATAAAATTTAGGTATGGAATTAATAAATAATTTTTCTGAAATATTTTTATCTGTTTGGAATAAAGGAATACTTGGTGTTGATATTTTTCAAATTTTAATTGGAATAGGGATATTCTTACTTTTTTTAGTCTTTAGAGGGTTAATTAGTAAATTAATTATAAAAAAATTAGAAATTATCTCAAAAAGAACAACAAATAAATTAGACGATACTTTTGTTCAGTCATTAATTGGTCCAGCTAGATTTTTACCAATTGTATTAGGTTTCTTTATTGCAAGTTATTATATGACATTTTCAACAGAGGGAAGAGAAGTAGTTGATACAATTAATAGAACGTTAATTACGATATTAATATTTTGGGTTATTCATCAAATTATAGAACCCATTTCATATATCTTAAGTGGACTAGATAAACTTTTAACCAGAGAACTTATTGGTTGGATTATTAAATCTCTTAAGATCTTAATATTTATTTTAGGATTAGCTGCGGTACTAGAATTATGGGGAATTAAGATAGGTCCTATTATTGCCGGTCTTGGTTTGTTTGGGGTTGCGGTTGCACTTGGAGCACAAGATTTATTTAAAAATTTAATTTCTGGAATTTTAGTATTAGTTGAAAAAAGATTTAAAATTGGAGACTGGATTGCAGTTGATGGAATTATTGAAGGTACAGTTGAAAAAATTGGTTTTAGATCCACAACAATTAGAAAGTTTGACAAATCTCTAGCTATTATTCCTAATTTTCAATTTGCAGAAAATGCTGTTGTCAATGTGAGTGAAACATCCAATTGGAGAATTAGATGGATAATTACTTTGCAGTACGACTCCACAATTGATCAATTAAAAAAAATAAGAGAGGAAATTGAAAGTTATATTAATAACAGTAAAGATTTTAATCAATCAACTGGGGTTGCAGTTAGAATTGAGAAGTTTTCTGATAGCTCAATAGATTTGCTGGTAAGATGTTTTACAGACTCAAATAGTTGGAGTAATTCACTGGAAGTTAAGGAGAGATTGGCAATTCAAATTAAGCAGATTGTAGAAAATAATAATGCTTCTTTTGCCTTCCCAAGTCAGTCAATTTATGTTGAGAAAAAATGATAGCAATTTTTTATTTAGTTTTACAGATATTGAAACTGTATTCTTATGTTGTCATAGCAAATGTAATCATAAGTTGGTTGATAGCTTTTAATGTTTTAAATACTCAAAACAGATTTGTTTATTCAATTTTAGAGCTTACATATAAATTAACTGAGCCAATACTTAATAAAATTAGACGTTTTTTGCCCAATTTAGGATCACTAGATATTTCACCAATCATTCTTCTTCTATTGATTTGGTTTATTGAAATGTGTATGAAGCTCTACATTGCACCAATAATATTTTAGAAAGTAAAATGATTTTAATTGACGGAAAAAAAGCTGCAGCTGAACTCAGAGAAGAATTAAAACAAGAAGTATCAGGGCTTAAATCCAAATATAATAAAGTCCCTGGTTTAACTGTAATATTAATTGGGGATCTTACTCCAAGTCAAATTTATGTTCGTAATAAAGAAAAATCAGCAAATGAAGTAGGTTTAAAATCAGAGGTAATTAAATACCCAGATAGTGTTGAAGAAAAAACTGTTTTAGAAAAAATTGAAGAATTAAACAAAGATGAAACAGTTTCAGGAATTTTAGTTCAATTACCATTACCAAAACATATAGATAAGCAGAAAGTTATTGAAGCAATTGATCCTTCTAAAGATGTAGATGGTTTTCATCCTATGAATGTTGGAAATCTTTCATCAGGTTATGAAAGTTCAGTTCCTTGCACACCTCTTGGCTGTTATTTGTTAATAAAAAAAATTGAACCAAATTTAAGTGGAAAAAAAGCAGTAGTAGTTGGCAGATCAAATTTAAATGGAAAACCAATGACGCAATTACTTTTGAAAGAAAATTGTACTGTAACAATTACTCATTCAAAAACTAAAGATTTAAAAGCTGAATGTTTAGAAGCTGATATAATTGTTGCAGCAGTTGGAATACCTGAGCTTGTAAAAGGTGATTGGGTTAAGAAAGATGCAATAGTAATTGACGTAGGTATTAACAAAACTGAAAAAGGTATTGTTGGAGATGTTGATTTCGAAGATGTTTCAAAAAATGCAAAAGCTTTAACTCCAGTACCAGGTGGTGTAGGACCAATGACCATTGCTTGTTTACTTAAAAATACAATAGACTGTTTCAAAAGATCGCAAATTTAGCATTTAAATCACTTGCTTTAATCTGTTAGTTTAAAGGGATGAAAAAGCCTAAACGTCCTTACAGATTTGGTATAATATTTCTCCTGCTTACCGTTCCACCAATTGGTGCCACACAACTTGGTTGGTATTTACATGACAAGCAAACTGGTTTTGACTATGGTATGATTGTAGGTACAGTATCAGTAATATACGCTGCATATTTAATGTATG
>OCVP010000849.1_pt1 | contig 13548 bp, 9 predicted proteins | sample 1539171 | NCBI WGS metagenome assembly OCVP01 (sample SAMEA51879418, study PRJEB22527) | metagenome
TTCGCTGAATCGGATTATTTTTGTTAGAAAATACGACGGACTTCATACATTATTTGATATACTAATTTTCAAGCGGCAGGCCATGGAAAGTGTGACTGACCCAGACATGCTAAAAGATCGCATTTTCTTCAAGTTAGGAGAATTCACCTATGATTATCGCAAATCAGTGCTAGTAATCGGAATGCTGTCATGCATTCTAATGTCATCTCTAGTATTGATGGGTCCTAATTGGGCTGAGTCTTGGGGCGAGGGGGACCTCGAATCAATCGAAGCAGGTGATCTATTGGAAGATGCTTTCTTCGGTGAAGAAGAAGACGTTCAGGGGTTCACATATTTGGTTCAGCATGATTCGCTAAACGATTCGTCACAAGAGTGGAGGGATGAAGTCATCGCTGCGCTCGAACCATTCGCAGAATTGGATGATGTTGAAATTCAATACTCTTGGGACCAAACCGGAGATGAGCGTGAAGAGTTCGTTAAGGAAGAAGATGATGGATTCTGGGCGAAAAATCGAGTGATAATTAACCTGGATAGAAAGGAAGCGAAAGCCCTCTATGCAGAGCATTACGAATCTGTTGAAATCGATTCTGATTTCGATTCGTGGAGAACCGGACAAATTGCGATAGATGTCACATTTGATACTAGAATCCAGGACGACCTAATCAAAGCAGAATTAGTATCAGGGCCTTTGACTTTGATAATCTTGGGTATCGTATTCGGAACCTTGATTGCTGCATTACTGCCTCTTGGAATTGCAATATTAACCGTACTTTCTGCTATGGGAATAACAATCTGGCTATCCAATACAACAGATGTAACACAATATGCGTTGAACATTATCACATTGATTGGAATTGGGGTGTCGGTTGATTATTCATTATTCATGGTGAATAGATTCAGAGAAGAACTCAATCGCGGCAGAGATATTAGGACCTCCACAGCAATGACCGTTGCCACTGCGGGTAAGGCTGTATTCTTCAGCGGCGTCACTGTTGCAATTGGTTTGATGGGAATGTTATTCTTTGAAAATACAGGTCTACCGAGTTTGGGAATTGGAGGTACTCTTTCTGTATCGGTTGCTATGATATTCTCTATCGTGGTCTTGCCGGCTGTGTTAGCGATGCTAGGTCATAGATTATTCAAGTTGAAAATTCCATTTGCATTTAGTACCGAAAATGATGACGGCGAGGGAATATGGTCGAAAATTGCAACCACTGTAATGGATAGGCCATGGGCTATTCTGATTCCAACTTTGATTATTTTATTGGGAGCAGGCCTTCCTTTCCTGCAAGCAGATTTCTCCATAGCATCTAGAGACGCTTTACCGCCCGACGATGAAACCAGAGTAGGTTTCGAACACATGGATGAAAAGTGGCCAGAAGGTGCGGTGAACTCTGCAACAATAGTAGTCGACTTCGATGGAGAAGACCCCCTGTCCGAACAAAATATTCGAGCCATGCACAAATGGATGACCGCACAGTTGGAAGATGGTAGAGTGAACGAAACATTCGGTTATGCCATGGCATACCCCGGTGATTGGAATGACAACAGTTCTGACATAAATGAAACAATGGCAGTGGAGTATTGGCAGACTCCAACCTCCAATCTATCCGCTCAAGATGCAGCAACCAGGGAATACATCAGAAGCCAATTTTTATCCGATGACGTAACCTATGTTAGATTCTCACTGAATGGTCCAATTACTGGAGCAGATAGCCGAAACTTCGTCGATGACGTGCGCGATGAGCGTTCATCTTTGATGGACGAACTTATTGTGGGCAATGAAGGAAAACTGATGGTCGCTGGTTTCGCAGCATACAGCGTTGACGTCCTCGATGCAATTGTCGAAAACCTTCCAATAGCAATTGCATTTATCTTCACTTCAACTATCATCCTGATTTACATTCAAGTGAGGAGTGTAATAATTCCAATCAAGGCCATCGTGATGAATATTCTATCTATCTCAGCCTCCTTCGGAATGTTGGTATTTGTTTTCCAATGGGGCAACGGTGCTGAACTTCTCAACTTCACACCACAGCCTATTGAAGCTACGAATCCAGTCATTATGTTCTGTATCGTGTTTGGATTATCCATGGACTATGAAGTCCTAATGTTGTCTAGAATTCATGAAGAGTGGGAAGTCACTGGAGATAACACCCAAGCCGTAGCGAATGGTCTTCAGAAGACTGGACGACTAATCACTGGGGCTGCAGCGATAATGGTCGTGGTATTCTTGGCGTTTGGTTTGTCTTCGGTCGTAATTCTCAAACAGATCGGTCTTGGTCTTGCTCTAGCAATTTTGCTGGATGCAACAATTGTCAGAGCTTTGGTTGTACCATCAACAATGCGTTTGATGGGTAAATGGAACTGGTGGAGCCCGAAATGGTTGGGCGGTTCAGACGACCTCGAAGATGTAGAGGAATCCGAGGAATGAGTGGAAGAACATTAGGGCGATTAGCAAATCAGCAGCCCTGCCATGTTTTGTTCTTTGCAACTTATCCTTTCGAGATTTTCTTCCCCAGCGTGCCATCACCCACAGTAATATGATTCCAATCGGTCCTGTAAATCCGTGAAGACTTCCAGGAAGTAGGCCGAGACCAGTGTACCATCTTGCAGTAAAGGCGATCATTACAGAAACTATTGCTGCTTGCAAGATTCGCTCTCCAACCTTCTCATGACGCTCCAATTCTTTTTGGCGCTCAACTCCCTTCAATTCACGTGTTTTTCTTTTCCAGCCATACTGCCACCACATCCATGCTAAGATTGCTGCCGCAGTAATGGGGTGCAGCAGTAGGATAATGGTATTCGCAGTAGCCATTATTTTGCACTCCGGGGGCTTCCCTCTCATTGTTGTTTGGAATGATTTGGAGCCGGTGGCTCTAAAGAGGTCCGACGGGGGGCTTCACCCCGGAGGGGTGAGATTGCTGCAAGAGAACAATCTAGCAACTTGCCTTGAGACTGGGATGAAGGGAAACATGCCCCCCCGTGCTCGTCAATCTAAAGTTGCCAAAACTGCTGAATGGAGAGCGCTTGACAAACCTTGGAAATCGTTGTTGTTAATCGGTTTGAATGAAGTGCAACTTCCTGATGAGGAAGATGGGCCATCTTCACCGATGATGAGGTCAAGAAGAGGCGCTCGTACCAGAAGAGGTTCACGTGGCGTATCTAGCCCGATGGAATGGTTATCGAAAGCCGAAGATGTGCTTATCGATGATGGGTCTCCAGTTGCTTACCGTCTTGCAGTTCTTCTAATCAGAAAAACGCTATTTTCCGATGATTGGGATGAATCCTGGGATGAAATCGTAGATGATTTGAGAGAGAAAGCATCGAGCGAAGGCGTTCATCCTGTATGGTCAAAAATGGCCGAGGCAACTCCAATTCTTGCCCAATTTGCAGCGTTTCCTCAAACAGAAGTCGAGGAACAGGAAGCAGATGATTTTGAAATGGATGTTGCAAGAATAGACCCGCTGAATTCCAAATCTTTGGCAAATACTCTGGCACATTATGAGACAAATTCTTCTGACGCCACAATCAAAATGGCTTTACAAAAAGCTAAGGCACAACTCAAAGGAAAGAGAGGCCTGAGGGATATTAGTGGATTAGAGAGCCTAGAAGGCGATGCATCGATAATCAGCGTTCTACTAAATATCCATCTTGGAAATGATGCTACAGATTCGCTGAAAGCACTGTCCAAATCAGATTCAGATTTAGCCGATGCCTTCACAGATTTGATCCAATTGAGAAACGGAGTAGCCAATGACTGGAATAAATCCAGGTCGCTAAGTAGTGATGATGAACTATCCCTTGCAAGAAAGCAAGAGGCTTGGAAACTAATGCCTAGTGAAACATCTGAACTATCTAGTGCCGATATCCAAGAGGGTCTGGATACAGTTAGCACTCCTCAACAGAGAGAATCCCTGACTTGGTTGAAACTTTCAGCATTGGTCCGAGAAGGTTCTTCAGAAGAAGCACTTGAATTGCTGAAATCACAAAACGTCGAACCAGATGCTGACATGGAAATACTGGTTCCAATTGTGAAGAAGTTAGGCGAAGAAGCATTTTCATGGCTTGCATCACAAATCGAAAACCTGGCAGAAGAATCTCTCTCAGAAATTGTCACAGACGAAGAAATCGGAGAAACCCTACGTTTGGCTACCGCTCGCAGAATGCATGACATGGGCGCCTCCTTGGGAATTGCAGCTTCGATTGACCTATTCACTCGCGGCCTAGATTTAACTCGCTTAGCAGAAGTTTTGTTTGTCGATGAACAGCGTTCAATTGACCATCCATATGCTACTCTATTGGTTGTCCACCTTCTTCCTGCCAAAACCAAAGGTTGGGATTTCGCTACAATTAGAAAAGCAAGAAGAAACGCACTTTCGACTGTAGAGGGTGCAGAAGTGCCTAGCGCATTTTCAGCAGCTAGTCGAGGTCTAGTTTTGATGCTTGATGGTGCAGCACAATCCGATGACAATTGGGTTGTAGACACTCTTGATAAAAATGGAATCAAGGCATTTAACAATTGTAAGCAAGCGCTCAAAGATGGTGGCGATGGCCTTGCAGACTCCAAGGTATTAGACAACCTTGTGAAGAGTGTTAGCGAAGCAAAATTAACGGATGTTGAATCACGATTATTCAATGCTGTCATAGATACTCTACGATTGAACAGAGCATCATGGCTGTTACAAACTGGTAAATCAAAGGGCGTTGTTGAGTTACTAGATGGTCTTCTTTCTGGTGAAGTCACGGCTATGCCAATGATGCAAGCAGTACGTCATCTGGTCTTAGAGTATGACATTGGACTGGCCAATTTGGTATCCTGGTATCAAGAAAATGACCCTCAATCTCCTTGGCATACTTTAGCGAGAGCTGCTGTGCATGTTAGCAACGATGAAGAGTTGAATGCGGCCCGTGATTACAAGCGTGCTGGTGACCACGAAGACTTTGATTATGAGCACAAGATTTTGCTCCATAGAAAAGCATTGATCCATCTTGCTCATGCAGAACAATGGACAGAAGCAGTATCTTTGCTAGAACAAGAACCTGCTCTGAAATCCGCTCTAACTAAGAGATTCCAATTGTATCTCAATGTATCTCATGTCGCAGCCAACAAGAGAAATACTGACGAGGCTACAAGATTGTTAACCAACTTCGTAAAGCGAACTGAAATGGTTGAGCAGGAGGACCAATTCGGCAAGGTCGAAAAGGTTCCAAGAATCAGACACTCTGAAGAAGAACTCGATATGCTGAGAAATTATCCTAGTTCTCACTCAAGGCCGCTGCCGAGGGAACCATTCTCGGGAAGAGTGAAAGCAGCCATGAACTCACTGCAAAGAGAGAGGCGCAGGAACCGCCATACATTCGAGAACCGTTATGCTCAGGCAATGATGCATGACCCATCAGGTGAGGAAATATACCAAATCGCATTAGAAGCGTCTGCTGAAAGACCATTAGAAGGATTGATGTTACTCGAACGCGCACAAAACTCTGGAAAATTCAGTGTTTTAGACATCAAAAGACTGGCAGACGCAGAAAGAAGTTTGTTCGCATCTCACCGACATAATTTACCAATCAAGCAAAGAGCATATTTGCGTCACCTAGCATTATCACCTCTAGTCATTGTTGATACTAACATCCTAATCGATGAACTACAGTATAGGGTTTCTGAGAAATTGGGAATCAGTTCTGAAGCGGCTCTTGATATCGGGGGAAGAGGTAGTTTCCATAGGATCCTCAGACACCGTGCGCAAGAGGGTGTGATTCAGCTTTGGTTGCCAAAGATAGTCAAGAATGAACTGACTTCAATCGCTGCAGATGTTGAAAGAATCAGAGATAGATTTGCAGATACATTGGTTTCAGAAGATGAATTGGCCAAGGTCCTAAACGAGGAAACTTTAGTCGAAATCGCAAAATCGGTCATATCTGATTTCTCAACATGGAAACCTCTTGATTTGCACATTGAGGATGAGGCTGACGATGAAGACATCCGTTCAGAACTGAAGAAGTTCTTGGTTGAGCATAGCGAAGTCTATGACGAAATAACCGCTATGAAGAGAATACATAGCGAGCCGTTGCGCACTGTAATTGATAACAAGGACATCTATCCAGAGGCAGCCGACCAAACTCTGATGAGTTTGTGTACTGCAATGGCTAGCCGCCCTCTAGGAGAACTTGGTAGTATTCTAATCGCTACAAGAGATTCTGATTTCGCATTGGTCGCAAGGGCAATCGAGGAACGATTTGGGTTCGGAGTTATTGCAAACAGCCGCAATCTGAACTCTTGGATTTGAGCTAATCTCACATGTGAGAGATAATTGCCTTTCCAAATTCTGAACATGAAAGTAGTTCAGCATCATCCATCAATCTCTCGAAATCGTAAGTTACAGTCTTTGCAGAGATTGCTCCTTCCATTCCGCTGACAATTAGGTCAGCAGCCTCGGTCCAGCCCATGTGTCTTAGCATCATTTCAGCTGAAAGGATTAGAGAACCTGGGTTCACTTTGTCTTGTCCTGCATATTTTGGAGCAGTACCATGGGTTGCTTCGAAGATAGAGATCCCAGTATCGTAATTGATATTTGCACCAGGAGCAATACCGATTCCTCCTACTTGTGCAGCCAGAGCATCAGAGATGTAGTCACCATTCAGGTTCATTGTTGCAAGTACTCCGTACTCTGCAGGCCTTGTGATGATTTGTTGAAGCATAGCATCAGCGATAACATCCTTGATTGTGATTGTATTTCCTGTATTTGGATTTTCAAATGTGCACCATGGCCCGCCATCTAATTCAGTAGCACCGAACTCATCTTTGGCCAATTCGTACCCCCAATCTCTGAATCCACCTTCTGTGAATTTCATGATGTTACCTTTGTGAACCAGTGTGACGCTATCTTTGTCGTTGTCTACCGCATATTGGATGGCAGCACGTACGATTCTAGCAGTCCCCTCTTTGCTGATTGGTTTAATTCCAATACCGGAGGTATTTGGGAATCTGATTTTGTCCACTCCCATCTCATTGACGAGGAAGTCCATCACTTTGGCGACTTCAGGAGAGCCGGCTTCCCATTCGATTCCAGCATAGACATCTTCGCTGTTCTCTCTGAAAATAATCATGTCAACATCTCCAGGAGATTTGACTGGCGAAGGTGTTCCATCATACCAGCGAACAGGCCTTACACATGCGAATAAGTCCAACTTCTGTCTTAAAGCTACATTCAGTGAGCGGATTCCTCCGCCTACCGGAGTGGTTAGAGGTCCTTTGATAGAAACCAGACCGGTTCGCATAGCATCTAGTGTCGCTTCAGGCAACCATTCACCTGTATTGTTGAATGCTTTTTCTCCAGCAAGCGTTTCACTCCATGTAATCGATTTCGCTCCAGCATAAGCCTTGGATACAGCTGCATCTACAACTTCAATCATTACCGGTGTAATATCGACTCCAATACCGTCACCTTCGATATAGTGAACAATTGGGTCATCTGGTATAACTAAGACTCCGTTTTCCATTGTAATTGGACTGCCTGACATGGTGCTCATTACGACCCAACTTAACCCCCTTCATCAACAAAGCGGTCGACGGTGGTTTCATCTCATAGCAGGAGTTGGGTCAATTATGCAAGGTACAGTAGAGTGGACTGGCGGTAAAAATATGGTTGGAATTAATTCCAATGGCCAGCGAATTGAGATGAATTGGGAAGAAGGCCCAAGTCCAATGCAACTCGCTTTGCAGATGGTCGGAGCATGCTCAATTGTTGATGTTGTCATTGGCTTGAAAGAGCGAGAGTTTTCCAAAGTATGGGTTGATATGGATTCAACACGTAATGAAGAATCTCCTAGATACTTCACTTCCATGCACCTTGTGTATCATGTAGTAGGCGATGTTCCACAAAAATTAGTGGAAAGAGTTGTGCATAAGTCTCATGAAAAATACTGCAGTGTTTCAAACAGCCTACGAGAAGATTGCAAGATAACGTCTGAAGTTATCATTCACTCAAGTCATGAGTAATCCATCCTTCATGGATCGAAATATTAGCGCATTCAGATTGCAATCCTGCGGCTTGCAAGAGTTGCCTTGGTAGCGTTTCAAGAGCGGTAATCATGACATTAGCTAGGCCGTCATGGATCTTTACCCAGTTTGCAGCTAGGCCTTCAGGAGCAGGGTTTGCAGTAATCTCTCCATCGACTTTGACACTAGCCCAAGGCCTGACCAATCCGCTTTCACCTAGGTCAACAATCATAGATAACTTCAGGTTATTTCCATCTCTTTCTAGTTCAGCAGATGAAGGCATAACTTGGAACCCATCGGGTAATTCTTCTAGGCCGCTTTCTCCTCTTTGGTGACGCATCGCAACCAATCGACGAATCCAGGCAAGTACTACTGAATTACAGTACACTAGGTCTTTGCTAGGAGAGGCTGTTGAGACCTTGTCGCCATCATTCCAGCCCCAAGCACATTTCTCATGATTTACAGGAACCAAGTCAGGCATCCAAGATAGCGGTTTTGATTTGGCATCGGGATTGTCGATTATGACAAATGCGTCTCCTTCCGCCAACTCAGTTGGTTGTAGAGGTGCAGATTTCGGGACCGAAATTACCAATCCTAAGATTATAGCAAGTGGGTCTAAAGCAGCAGGCCAACCGTTTAGCGGCTCTGCATCTTCTTCTAACCAAACACCTGAAGCCAAATTTTCTCCTAGCCCAAGCCCATTTGCAAACTGATAAGCGTCCATCCAAGCAGATTTGGATAGTCCAACATCAAGAGCAGCTCTACCCATGTCGCGAGCACTTGCTGCTAAATTCTCTCTATCATCTAGCCCTTCCAGCCATTCTCTAAGAATCTGGTCTCCATCGCCGAATGATCTTCGTTGACTCTTCGACATATCAGACAACCAAGATTGCTCTTGAGCGGCTCTTTCTTTGTCACTTAGACCTAATTGCTTTTGCAATGTTTCGAGCATGATTGCACCATCACGAGATAGTGCTCCATCAGACCAAGCTAGTGCTAGGCCATGCTCGAAAGGGGTCGGAGCCATTGATTAGCCTCCGATGATTTCTCGAACTAATTGGAGATGTCTCTCAAATGTAAGCCCGAGTTCACCTCTTTTTCTTGCTAATAATTGAACCTCAGAAGGATCTAGAATGTCATCAACCCAAACTGTCTCAAGCAGAAGCTTGTAGGTTGCTTCAGAAGGGTTATTTTTGGCTGCGCTAGAATTTTCAATTTCAGGAACATCATCTTCTTCAAAGGAAATCACCACTTCCTCCATCCCATCGTCATTATCGTCTGCAAAAGCAGACAACGGATCATCTTCTTCAGCAAATGCTGCTAATGCATCATTGCCCGTTTGGTTGTATGATTTTGTTCCGATTTCCAGTTCAGCGAAGGGGTCAATTTCTTCCTCATCCTCGGGGGGTAAGTCATTTGTTTCAAAGGGTAACATAGTACTCACTAAAAAATATCAAACTGTTCATAGTTTTTGAAACCATGTATTGCTGCATCTTATGGTCAAAGCCATTTACCATGAATATCTAATGCCGTGACGAGGACGAGAAATCATGCTGAGCCGAGAGGTATGGGGTTGGAGGGTGCTAGCTTTACTATTCGTAGCATTGCTGGCCACAACAGCTCCTCAATTTGAATCTCTTAAATCAGAATGGAATGCCTCAATTGATGGAACTAATTCTCAGGATGAGTCCGAATCGACTAACATAATGTTTGAGAATCAATCTACAGGAGATGAAAATGGCGAGTCAGAACCGGCTCAGGAGTCTGATTCAAACGACAAAGGGTCGCAAGAAGATGACTCAGATTCAGGCGATGTAGAAATGGCAGAAACACAGCCTCCTGAGGCCGCTGAATCAGTTGATGAAGAAGCAGCAAGCCCACTCACCTCTAATCAATCTCCAGGATGGATTTTACCTGCAACTCAGGTTATTGTGTTGACCATCATGTCAATCATGGCGGTTGGCCTTCTGACATCAACTTCTGTGGCGATTTTTACCAGTGAAGCAGCGAGGTTCTCGATTATGCTGGCAATAATTGGCCCACTTGTAGGATTATCGCAGAGGGGTGAAGGGGGAGTATTCACTAGAGGCAGGATTCTCGGTTTTATTGAGGCTCATCCAGGTATTCATTTTTCGGCATTACGTGATGCTTTATCGCTTGGAAATGGTGTTACTGCGCACCACATTCAAGTCCTAGAGAGAGAAGGTAGAATCATTTCTTGGGTTGATGGTAAAGTTCGTAGGTTCGCCTCATCTGGTATTGATCAAAAGCGTTTGAAAGATTTACAGAGTCCAGTAGTAGGAATGCAAATTGCAATTTTGCAAATCCTTGCAGAGCACGAAAAAATCGGAATAAAATCAGGAGAACTAAGAACAAAACTAGAGACTAGTAGGCAGTTACTATCCTATCATATGAAACAGCTTTCAGATAGAGAATTTGTTTCCTCTTCTGGAAAGGGCAGGGCACTAAAATGGGCTATTCTCGATAAAGGTAAGAAACAACTGGAAAACTCTTCACATCTCCTCCTCACACCTAATGATTAAACTTGAAAGTGAGCGCCTACAGGACCCTCTATGAAGAGAGTAATTGCACTAGCAATACTGCTCTCTCTAATTGGTCAGAGTCAGGCTTTACCTAGTGGAATTGGCGATAGGGCTAACGATGGTTGTTTATGCCATGGAGGCTCTGATGATACTACTGTTGTAAATCTGAGTGGACTGCCTGAGACATACAATTCCTCAGTGCAATACAATCTAACTTTGACCATAGAATCTCCAGTCGAATCTAATGAAGTCCAAGGCGGATTTAGAGTAATCATTTCTCAAGGGGAACTCATTGGCGAAGGTTGGCAGGTTATGGATGGAGGTTATACTCACACTGTTGAAATCAATGATAGGCGCCAATGGGAAGCTGTCTGGGTGGCACCTGAAGCAGATGATGAACTAGCTACATTTCTCATCCATGGAAATGCAGTCAATGGAAATGGGAATGCTAACGGAGATGAATGGAATTCTCTGTCTGTAGCAATACCTGGCGTGAATTATACTGGTGATGTCACAGCACCTGATATATCTGGAAAGGAAGTCACTGGCATCCAAATTGCGGTTGGAGCAATTGGAGTAATCGCACTACTCTCTCTCGCTTTCTATGCGATTAAGGATTAGTTGACGAACTCGATGTTTCGAGATTTTAGTGCCCTGAGTTGTCTGTTTTCGCTTGCACCGTGAATCTGGTCTGAGCGTACACCTGTTAGAACAAGCATAACTCTGATGTCCTCTCCTAGGCTCTCATCAACAGCAGCACCCCAGATAATTCTCGCATTATCTGAAACCTTACCTTGAATCAGTTTAGCACACTTCTCTGCCTCTCCCAGAGTCAGACTCGAGCCGCCAACTACGTTGATCAATGCACCACGTGCATCTGATACATCCAAGTCTAGTAACGGGGAATGCAATGCTTCTAGAGTCGCAGCCTCAGCTCTTCCAGGTCCGCTTGCAGCCCCTAGTCCAATCATTGCTACACCGGAGCCGGAATTGATTACAGCCTTCAGGTCCTCAAAGTCAAGGTTGACCATGCCATCGGTAGTCAGTAATTCGGTAACTCCAGTAATCGCTCTTACCAATAATTCGTCACCGACTCGGAAAGCACTAGCCAAAGGAAGGTCTCTGACTCCTTCAATTTCTAGCAGTCTTTCATTAGGAATCACAAGTATAGTGTCACAGTATTCGCGAAGTCTTTCAAGCCCCCATTCTGCATTTTGCTTGCGTAGGGTTCCTTCTGAATTGAATGGATAGGTCACAACGGCAACTGTTAGTGCGCCTTGCTCTTTGGCCAGACGCGCAATATGTCCAGCAGCACCAGTTCCTGAACCGCCTCCCATTCCGGCCGTGATAATTGCTAATTGAGTGTCATCAGTGATTTTTCTCAAGCTGTTTTCACTTTCCAATGCCGCGGCTTCTCCTTTAGTTGGATCTCCACCAGCTCCTCTGCCTCTTGCAGTTCTTCCAATGAGGACCTTATTTTCAAGAGGGCTCATCAGCAGTGCCTGAGCATCGGTGTTGATTGCATGTCCTGTGACATATCGGTTTTCGAATAACCCTTCTTCGTGCAAGCGGCTTACTGCATTGCATCCAGCTCCACCTGCGCCATAAACTCTGATCCTAGGTTGGAGAGATTCTAACAGTCGCTTCAACTCGGCATCATTAGAGTCCATTTCTTCAACGCTAGTTGGTCGAATTGTAGGCCCTTCTTCTTCTTCAGCAAGTTCGAGAACGCGCTCGATGAGATGTCGCATGACGCTGCATCCTATTTGCACCTAATTTGAAGGTGCCGCCACCCCATAGGGGTGAGAAGGCGATTGTCTAACCACTATTCAGTCGCGGAGACCGTCTTCACAGACCTGGTAAACACATTCACCATCTGGTAGGTTTGGAGAGTCGACTAGACGTGCAATTCTTCTGCCGCCCTTTGCTTTTCTCAAGTAGAGTCTGAAGGTTGATGCGTGAGCTAGAACGTGTCCACCAATAGGCTTGGTTGGATCTCCCCACATTGCATCAGGCTTGCTCATTACTTGGTTGGTAACTAGAACCAATGCATTGTTTACATCAGCAAGTTGCTTCAGGTCTTTCAAGTGCCTGTTGAGTTTTTGCTGGCGGTTTGCTAGCATTCCTCTTCCTACGAATTCTGCACGGAAGTGGCTTGTTAGGGAATCTACGATAATCATCTTGACATTGACTCCTCTGCTCATGCGCTTGATTTCTTCAGCTAGCAACATTTGGTGAGCAGAGTTGTACGCTCTTGCAACGTGAATTCTTTCCAGAACTGCTTCTGGGTCTAGGCCGTGACCTCTTGCCATCTGAGTGATTCTTTCAGGGCGGAATGTGTCTTCGGTGTCAATATAGAATACATCGCCATCTAATCCACCTTGCTCGATTGGCATGGTGCAGTTTACAGCTAGCTGGTGGCCGATTTGGGTCTTTCCAGAACCGAATTCTCCATACACTTCAACCAATGATTGTGTTTCAAATCCTCCAGCAAGTAGGTCATCAATTGATTGAACCATGCTGGATAATTTCTGAACTTCTCTTCTGCGCTCTAGTAGCGCAGTTCCTGAAACGAAGCCACCAATGTTTGCCATTTTCTTTGCAGCCTGGATAATCTTGCCTGCAACAGCTTCACCTAATTCGGCTTGATCTGCTAGGTCTGGAGGACTCATTACTGCGAGTGCTAGTAACTCATCAAAACCTGCCTCACGTAGTTTTTCAGCTGTTGCTGGGCCTACGCCTGGAAGGTCGTCGATGCTAATCTCCGGCTCTAGTTGCTCCTCCATTGTGATTACCTCTGCATCAGGGGACTCTTCTTTCTTCTGCTTCTTTGACTTGCTCTTTGCTGCCATGAACCTGACTATCTAGCCTTAGTATATCAAAGAAAGAAGGTCTCATATCTCAACTCTGAAAGTGGAGACTAATGAATCCATGCATTCTGAACAGTGTACTGCAAGGTTGCAGATTACTTTCACTTTACTTTCACTCTGAGCGAGGGTTGAC
>OCVP010000852.1_pt1 | contig 13534 bp, 15 predicted proteins | sample 1539171 | NCBI WGS metagenome assembly OCVP01 (sample SAMEA51879418, study PRJEB22527) | metagenome
TGTTTTAACTAAAATAACTTCTCATCTTTTTTCTTGATGCAAAATGTAAGATTAATGAAACTATAAATAAGAAAAAAACAAAATAGTATTCTCTAAATTCAACTTGACTAGTATAAAAAACAAATAAACAACAAATTGTAAATGATTTAATATAAATTTCTAAAAACTGAATAGGATAAAGTTTTTCTGATTGAAGGAAAAGATATCTAAATCCAAAGTAAGCAAAAGTAAGAAAGACAGCTAATCTGACTGAAGTAATTCTATGATATGGTATTTCTTGTTTTTCAACTATAGTGAATGGAAAATAGATAGTTACACCCATAATCTCTGCAATTATAAATACTATTGCCCATAAACTCAATAAACCAATTATAATTTTAGCTAATGTTCTTACCATAATCAAATTTATGGTCTTTTTTTTACAAGGGTTTTGACCAACCTATTTATATATTTTAACTAAATTTTAATAAAAAATACATAAATATTGATTTGATTGCAGAAAACTCAGTTATTTTTTATCAAAAGTTATTTTTAATTGGTGAAAAAAATAAAAGAATCAAAATTGCGCCACTTATTAATCCACCAATTTGATCAAGCATACCACTAAAAGCAGTATAAATAACAGAACCACTAAAATAATTTAGAACTATGCCAGCTACTACTAAAAATAAATACAGTGATTTTCCATAAGAGATAAATCGATAAAGTAGATTTAAAGTAAATAGATATAAAAAGAATAAACTTATTGATACTATTCGAGAAAAATTTTCAAAATTAGATAATAATCCATCATTTAAATTTTCATAAATATTAGAAATTTCTGATGGTTGATACATAGATGATATAACCATTAAAATTATAACAATAAAATCTGCTAGAATTAAATTTTTAAAAATCTTTTCAATTTCCATAATAAATATGAATTCAAATAAATATGATATTTAACTTAGATATGTAGTTTGAATATTACAATAAGATTATTAAAATCTATTTAAAAATAAATTAGATATTAAAAATTATATTTACCACATTGAATGGATAATATCTGAACTATTAATTTTTACTAAATTCTCACATTTACTTTCAAAATCACTAAAATCATCTCTAAAAGTTGCTCCATTATTTTGTGCTTGCTCAAAATGATTATCTATTCCTGCTTGATTTTCATAAACCTCTGTTAGGATCAGAGACATATTGCCTGTTTTATTTCCATCTTTAAATTCAGGGCCTATAGACCAATTTAACATTAGAAGTGCTTTATCACCTTCCTTTGTATGTGTTTCCTTCATCCATTTTGTATGATCTTCTGCAATTCTTTTTGCAATATCATTAAGTTCAGGTTTAAAAATCCATAAATACTGAAGTTGTTTTTTATTTTGAAACATATTTCCTCCTTTTTAAAAATAATACTAGTAAGTTAAGAAAATATTTCAAACAAATTATTGTTGAGAATTATTTTCCAATGTTTGTACATGAATATCTAAGTTTTCTATCACAGCATCATTATTAATATTTCCATAAAAAACACCTTTAATAGGTGATGCGTAACTTGCATCAAGTCCACAAGAAACACGTACGTATCTTTCATCTGGACTGCACTTATTTGTAGGATCAAATCCCACCCAACCTAAGTCATTTATATAAAATTCTGCCCACGCATGTGTAGATTGAAATTCTGAAGAATGGGAATTGTTATGCATATAACCATTTACGTATCTAGCAGGTATTCCTAAAGTTTTTGCTGCGGCAATCATAATATGTGCTTGATCCTGACAGACTCCCTTTTTCTGATTAAATGCTTCAATGGCTGTTGTTTGATTATTTGTCGTTAAAGGTTTGTATTCAATTTTTTCAGCTACTAGATTCATCAGATTATGAGATGTTTCTAGATTTTCATTTTCATTAAAACCATTTTTAGCTTCAATAGCTAAATTTTTTATATCCGCATTTGCTTTTGTTAAATTTGATTCTCTTAAGTAAACTAATGGATCTATTTTATCAGAAGCACTCTGGTAAATTCCTTTTGTATCAAATGTTTCAACTTTTCCAAGAACTGTAAATTGTATTTTTTTCACCTTGTTTGTATTTGTAAAACTTTGAATATTATTAGCCTCACCATCCTGATAAATTTTTGATTTTTTGGCTGAGTCGTTATGGACATTCCACTCTAAAATTTTAAGACCATTATATTCTGAAGGATGCAGTTTAGTGGTTTGAATTAATCCCGCAACTGGATTTTTATATTCATACTTAGTTGTGTGTTCGATTATTAGTTCCATATTAATTAAAAAACTCCTTATGTATTTCGTTATCAACACTAGATATTTTTCTAATAAATTGTGTTACAAATTGATGAAGTCCATATTCAACAATAGTTTCTATTTTTTCTTCTTGAATTTTAGTATTTAGATCTTTTAAATTATTATAAATTCTTCCAACTTTTTCTGGACTGCATGTTAGGTTAGTTAAATGTTTAACAATATTCTGAATACAAAAACTTAAAGATCTAGGACAATTATTATTTAAAACTAAAAAGTCAGCAATTTTAGTTGCGGTAATATTACCATCGTATGCCCATCTAAAAGCTCTAAAAGAAGATAAAGAGCGAAGCAATATACTCCATTGCATATTATCGATATTACCACCTACATATTGAGGCTTAGGTAATAAAACAAAATACTTTACATCTAATAATCTGGCAGAATTATCAGCCCTCTCAATAAATAAACCAAGAAAAAGAAAATTATAACCATCATTTCTAAGCAAAGAACTTAATGATCCTCTAAATAAGTTTACTTGTTCTATTGTCCACTCTGTCAGATCAGGTAAATCAGATTTTGTAAATTTTTTTTCTTTTAAGTTTAGTATCTCTTGATAAGTTTTATTAATTGCTAACCAAGACTCAGGGGTAAAGGAAGTTCTAACTACTAATGCGTTATTTCGTGCATTAAGAATACAATTGTAAACAGATGAAGGATTACTTTCATCAAAAAATAAATAATCTTCCACATTTTTCTGTTCAATTGTATCATATTTATTTTTATATCCCTCAATTGCTCCAGCAGCAGATAAAACTGATTCCCATTCATTATTATAACCACTTGGATTTGGAAAAAGAGACATTCTATAACCAACATCCAAAAGCCTGGCTGTAGTTTCAGCTCTTTCCATATAACGACTGATCCAATATAGATATTCAGCAGTTCTACTTAACATTTTTATTCCTCATTCAGCCAAAACCCATGTGTCTTTCACACCGCCTCCTTGGCTAGAATTTACAACAAACGAACCTTCATTCATTGCAACTCTAGTTAAACCACCAGAACTTAATTGAGCTTGCTCTCCAATTAAACAAAATGGACGTAAATCTACCCTTCTTCCCTCAACTTGATTTTTGATTAGTGTTGGTGAAAATGAAAGATCAAGTAAAGGTTGAGCTATATATCCTTTTGGATTTGTTGAGAGTTTTGTTTTAAATTCATCTATAGAGGATTTAGAAGATTTTGGACCTATTAACATCCCATAACCTCCAGATCCATCAACCTCTTTTACGACAAGTTCATTTATATTATCTAAAACATATTTTAATTCTTGTTCCTTTTCGCAATTCCATGTTTCAACATTATCTAAGATTGGTTGTTCGCCTAAATAAAATTTGATCATCTCAGGTACATAAATATAAATTGCTTTGTCATCAGCTATGCCTGCTCCAGGAGCTGAACAGATATTGACACCACCTGTTCTATAAACATCCATAATTCCTGGAATACCAATTACAGATTGAGGATTAAAACATAGAGGATCTAAAAAATCGTCATCTATTCTTCTGTAAACAACATCTACTCTTTTTGGACCATCAACTGTTTTCATATAAAGATATTTTCCTTCAACAAATAAATCTGTTGATTCAACCATTTCAATACCCATTTGATCTGATAAAAAACTATGTTCGTAATAAGCGCTATTTAAAGGACCAGGTGTAAGTAACACACATACTGGTTCTGGATTTTCACATTTAATAGGAGCTAAACTCATCAAGGTTTGCAAAAGTCTTGTTGGGTAGTCATCTATTGGTGTTACTCTGTTGTTATGAAATAAATCAGGAAACATTCGCATCATTATTTCTCTATTTTCTAGCATGTAAGAAACACCACTTGGTGTTCGACAATTATCTTCTAAAACAAAATAATCATTGGGACCTGTTCTTACTAAATCAATACCAATTATAGGACTATAGATATCTCTAGGAGGAGAAAAACCAAACATTGAAGGTTCAAAAGATTTTTTTTTGTAAATAATTTCTTTAGGAATTATATTAGCTTTTATTATTTCACCTTGATTATAAATATCAGCAAGAAACGCATTAAGTGCTTTAGCTCTTTGGATTACTCCTCTTTCTAATCTTAACCATTCAGTATAGGTAAATATCCTTGGAATTAAATCAAACGGAATAATTCTTTCTCTTGCAGTTTCGTTATTTGTAGAAAATGTAATTCCAATATTTCTAAAATGAGTTTCAGCTTCAGCATTCTTTTCAAGAATAACTTTTGAAGTCATTTGATCTAACCAATCATTAATATTGTTATAATGATTTCTTATAACTGACTCAGATTGATACATTTCATTAAACATCAAGGAGTAAACCTCTTGAGATTTGAATAGAATATCTTTTTATTATCTAACTTTTTAACCATAGTTATAACAAACCTTTCTTATCCGTTATAATTCATGCTTAGCTATGGAAATTAATAATAAGATCCGCGTTCCTTCAGCTTTAGCCTACTTCCGATCTGTTAATACAGATTGAACGATTTAATAACTTGCATGCGTTCCTTCAACTTTCGTTTACTTCCGTTTTGAATTATTCAAAATGAACGATGAAATTTTAATAATAAAATTTATTTATTTTTAAAAATGAATTTCATACTTATTTGATATGCATTTTTTGCATATACAAAATAATATTGAATTACTTACGGTTTTAATAGTCTTTTATCGATCTAAGAAAACAAATATAAATAAAATAGCCCGTACAAATTAACCATATTAAAAGAACAATTGTATCATTTATAATTAAGTTTATTTCTGATTTTGTTACTAATCGCAGTGTTGTTGCTGCCCAAACAACAGTAAAAAAAATCGTTAAATTTCTAAATGATTTTACTCTTAGTGGATGAACAAACTTCCATGGAACGAATGTCAATACTGATAGAATAATTATCACAATTAGGTTTATCCATTCATTCGTATTTAATATAAAGAAATATAAAACCACAACATTCCAGACTGCAGGAAAACCTTGGAAATAATAATCATCCGTTTTCATATTAACGTTGATAAAAGTGTACAAAGAAACTCCAAATATAAGAGCAGGCATAATCATTTCAAAACCTGATGGTACCATCTGAAACCAGTAAATCATTAAAGCTGGGTTAATAACGTAATTTAGATAATCAATAATGGAATCTAAAATAATTCCATCTAGATTTGGTGCTTTTTCTTCAACTCCAACCTTCCTAGCTAATGTTCCATCAACTCCATCTACAAGTAAGGCCATACCAAGCCATAAAAAACTACCAACTTGATCATTATTTAATATTGATATTAAGGCAAGAAACCCAAGTATAGCTCCAGAACCAGTGAAGGCATGCACACCCCATGCGGATATTTGATCTTTATCAACTTTCATAAATGATGTTGGTCTTTATCATTAAAATAAAAGAAAATAAAATTTTTGAAAAAAAAAGTAGAAAAATTAAGGTTTTAAACGATTTTAAAATTAGACTTATAATAAGTTTATAATATCACTATCTCCTTCAGCAAAATTATAATTTTTAAATTCATTTTTTGTAACCCAAGCCGAGTCTTCGTGTTCACTCAAAATAATTTCACCATTAACATGAGAACATATAAAATAATGTAATTTCACATTTATTTTGTCATCTTGATAATTTTCTTCACCTAATTTATTTTTAATATTTATTTCTATATTAAGTTCTTCTTCTATTTCTCTTTTAAGTGCAATTTCAAAAGATTCCCCTTCTTCCACTTTTCCACCTGGAAATTCCCAACTTAATCCCATATGTTTATTTCTATTTCTTTGCGCAATAAAATATTTATCATCTTTTATTATTATTGCTGCAACAACATCGAATTTATCCATTAATTGGTATTATCACGAATAAACTGATTTGCTTTCTTTATTATATGATTTTTCCTCTCTGTATTCATTTTATCATAGATATTAACCATCATATTTAAACGTGGATTAGATTGAAAAAATTTTCTATTTTTATTAATAAAACGCCAATACAATCCATCCATAATATCATTCCAATTACCTCTTTTAAAATTCATCATTTTCATAAAATAACTTGAACCACAAATATAAGGTTTGGTACTAAATATACCTCCATCACTAAACAATCCCATACCATAAACATTAGGTGACATTACCCAATCAGAGCTATCTACAAACATTTCCATAAACCAATTATAAACTTCATTAGGTTTAATTTCACATAAGTTCATAATGTTACATAAAACCATTAGTCTCTCAATATGATGGGTGTACCCATATTTTTGAGCATTTTTAATTGAGTGATCTAAAGGATCTAATCCAGTTGTACCGTCATACCATTTTTTAGTAAGAGAATTTTTATGTTGAAAGAAATTATTTTCTTCTAATTGTTGATCATAATTTTGGTAAATTCCTCTAATGAATTCTCTCCATCCAATAATTTGCCTAATATAACCTTCATAAGAATTAATTTTAATTTTATTTTCAACTTTTCTTACCCTCTCAATTATTAGATCTGGTGTCAATAAACCTAAATTAATCATGGGGCTTAGAACACTATGAAATAAAAAGTTATTATTAGTATCAACTGCATCTTCGTAATCACCAAATAAATTAAATTTTTTAATAATAAAATAATCTAACCATTTAACTGCATCATCATAAGTTGTAGGTAGCCAAAAATTATCAACTTGGCCTGGGTGATTTTTAAAAATTGTGTTTATTTGTTGTTTTAAAACTTTTGTATGCTTTGTTTCTTTTGCAGTAATCATTTCTGGTATTTTAATATCTTTAGGGAGTTTTTTTCTGTTATCTTCATCAAAACTCCATTTTCCACCTTTGGGTTTATTATTTTCCATCAAAATATCTGTTTTTGCACGGGCAATTTTATAAAAATTTGCCATAAAAGGTTTTTTTGTTTTACTTAAATAATTTTTAAATTCATCTCTTGAATTTAAAAACATGGGTGATTGAATAAAAGTTAATTTAATTTTATTTTTTTTACATAAGGTGCTTATTTTTTTTTCAAAAAATTTATCTTCAATTTCAAAAGAAATTAATTCTTCGAATTTATTTTTTTTTATAAAATTTTCTAATTTTTTTTCGTAGGATATTTTAAAATCCTTTTTTAAATCAATATAATTTACTTTAAATTTATTTTTTTTTAGTTCATCAGCATAAGATCTCATTGAGGACAGAAAAAGAATGAGTTTTAATTTATGATGTTTTTGAAAAGTACAAAGATCAAAACTTTCACACATAAAAATAGTTGAGTCTTTATATTTTCTTAGGTGTTTATGTGGGAATAATTGATTTCCAAGAATTAAAAATACACTTTTCATCAATATTTAAATAGTAAGTTATTAGAAAATTTATATGATTTATTAAAATTAATTGCTTATTTTAGACAATTTTTAACTATAATAAGTTATAAATTAATGACCAAATTAGTAAAATTATTGGTAATTCCCCTTATAATTAGTTTTGCACTAATCTCTTGTAATACCACATCTCCAAATAAGGTAAAAAAATCTGATGCACAAAAAGTAACTAATATTGAATATGGAACAATTAAAACCTCTCTTCCAGTAAAAATTGAAGGTGAAAGTGATTGGATTGGAGCAACTGCTGGAGCAATGATAGGAGGTCTTTTAGCTTCTCAAATATGTGGAGAAGAAGAAATATTAGGAACTAAGTGTCAAGATATTGCTATAGTATATGGAACTATTGGAGGAGCTGCTATGGGCTCAGTAATACAAGCTAAAATTGGTAATCATGATGGCTTTCAATATATAGTGAACATTGATGAATGTGGTAATGACATTTCTAATTGCCAAAATGATCAAGAAAAAGCTTTTGTGCAAGGAGATGATAATGCCCTTCCAAATGGTCAAAGAGTTGTAATTATTTACGGAGATGTAATAAGAGTTATGCCTTATGAAGAATAATTTAGTAAAATTAATTTTTAGTATTTTTTTATTATTACCATTTCACCTGAATGCAGAATTAATATTTGAAGATAATTTTCCAAAAGATATGCAAGGTATTTGGAGTGATGATTGTGACGCAGAATATCAAGTATTTATAATATCAAATAATACAAGTATGTGGATTGATGAAACATATGTTGGATTTAATGTATCAAAAACATCAAAGGTGCAAGATTGGTCAGCTTATAAATGGGGTGAATTAGATGGTAGTTATTATTATTTTTTAAAAAAAGATGGTAATAATTTACTTGAAGTTACTGCTCCTGATGGTTGGGATGGTATAGATTATTCTTTTTTAAATTCATCAGAGTATTCTGTTTATGAAAAATGTGAATCAATCCCTAGTGTCTTTCAAATTATTTATGGAGAAATTATTAACTTAATGAATTCTCAATTAATTGAAACATGTAATAATGATAGCAATCCCGCAAATTGTATTAATGAAACTTTTTCATTTTTAGATGTATCACAAGATGATGAATTATCTGTAGCAGAATTAACACGTGCAGCAAGAATAGCTATTTATTTTACCTTTATTGACAAAAGACAAGACGAAGACAGAGAAATAGGATTTGCAACTTATACAACTACATCACTAATATTTCCTGCATTATCAAAAATATTAATTGGGAATTATGATTATGATAATTCAAATACAATTTCTTTAAAAGAAATTTATACGGATCGTATTGATACATTAGACTATCAAAATTTATTTAAAGAAAATTTAAAAGGACTAGATCCAGAAGAATTAAGACGATTAATTGAAAACTTAGATTTCCTAAAATCATTAATGTTAAATTAATTTAGTATCTTGACTTTTAAGTATAATTTTAATTATAAATAGATATGAACAAAAGAAATTTATACGCAGCTATTGCGATAGTATTTATCTTTGCTGCTTTAAATTTAACTATATATTTTTTCTATTAAATTATGGTTATCAGAAGAAAATCTAGTATTTATAAAAAATTATATGAAATTAATGGTCAGAAAATGATGTTCGGTCACGATAATATACATTTTAAAACAATTAACTTACCAGCAAAACAGAGATACAAAAATCTATGCAGTAAATTTGGTTTAAAAAAAATTAAATCTTCAGGCAAAAAAAATTTTCAAATAATTAATATTAATTAATGTGAAAAATATTGCAATAATTGGAGCTGGGATGACTGGTTTGTCTCTTGCTTATAATCTTCAAGAACATAATATTACAATTTTTGATAAATCATGGAGACCAGGAGGAAGAGTCTCTACTAGAAAGCATGATAATTACCTTTTTGATCATGGTGCACATTATCTATCGACAAATCATTCTGTAGTTCAATTAAATGAAGTAATAAGTAGATATAACTTGGGACAAGAAATAGAAATAGATTTTGCAACAGATTATTTAAAAAATAAAAAAACTAGAAAAAAAATTATTATTGGTCAAAATGGAATGAATTCTATTCCAAAGTCTATTTTTGATAATATTAAAGTAAAAAGTTATTTAAATTCAAAAATAATTAAAATTTCAAAAAATAGTAATGATCTCTTCTCGCTATTTTCTGAAAAGGAAGAATTTAAAGATTTTGATTATATTTTAATTTGTATACCTTATTTACAATCAAAAGAACTTTCAAAAGAATTAATTGATTTTACTCAGATTGTTGGCGAGCCATCTTATGACCCAATACATACTGTAATGTTAAGCTATAAAGATATTAACAACATAAATATTAAAGCAGGATTAAATCTTCATAAAGATATTAGTTTCTTTATGAATCAAAATATCAAATTTAATGAATTATCCCATGATTGTTGGGTATTAAATATGAGTTCTGAATATACAAAAAATAATATTGATATAGACAAGACTGAACTAGAAAAATATGCCCAATCAATATTTGAAGAAACATTTGATATAAAGAATGAAATAAGTTTTATTAAATCACACAGGTGGTTATATGCGCAAACAAAATTGAGTTATAATACTATATCAAAAAAAAATTGGATTAATTCTAAGGATAATAAAATATTTTTAAGTGGAGACTGGGTTTTAGGAAAAAGTCTAAGCGATGCCTGGGATGCAGGTGAAAAATTATCACATTATATTAAGATTTTATCAGTTTAATATTAAGTATTAAAATATCTTTTAATATTTTTAGCTGCCTGTCTTATTCTTTGAGTATTTTCTACTAGACCAATACGAACAAAACCCTCCCCTCCTTTTCCAAAAGCTAAACCAGGGGCTACTGCAACGTCAGCATTTATCATTAAATTTTTGGCAAACTTCATAGAACCCATTTTTTTATATTTTTTTGGTAAAGGAGCCCATACAAACATTGATGCCTCAGGCTCTGGAATTTTATCCCAACCAGCCCTTTCAAAAGACTCTATTAAAACATCTCTTCTTTTTTTATAAGTCTCCCTTATTTCTTCTACACATTTTTGAGATCCATTTAACGCAGCAGTGGCTGCTACTTGAACAGGTGTAAAAGCACCATAGTCTACATATGATTTAATTTTTGTTAATGCTTCAATTAATGTTTTGTTTCCAACAGCAAAACCTATTCTCCATCCTGCCATTGCATAAGTTTTAGATAAAGTCGTGAATTCAACAGCTATATTCTTAGCCCCATTAACTTCTAATATTGATGGAGGCGGAATATTACCAAAGTAAATTTCAGAATAAGCTAAATCGGATAGAATATAAACTTGATATTTTTTTGCAATTTTTACTAATTCTTTATAAAAATCTAAATCAACTATCTGAGCTGTTGGATTTGAAGGAAAAGAAACGATAATAACTTTTATTGAAGAATATTTTTTTAAATTATTAACTATATTTAATAAAAATTTGTTTCTATCGAACTGTCCATTAAAAAATGTTCTTAAAGGTGTTAATTTTGCTCCGGCTATCATAAAACCATATGGATGAACAGGATATGATGGATCAGGACATAATATTCTATCTCCTTTTGAAGTAATAGCTTGTGCTAAATTTGCTAAACCTTCTTTTGAACCAATTGTTACTATAATTTCACTTGATGGATTTAAATCAACATTAAATCGTTTTTTATAATATTTAGCTTGAGCTTTTCTTAATCCATTAATGCCTTTAGAAACTGAATAACGTCCAACACCTGGCTTATCTATAACTTCTTTCAATTTCTGTCTTATGTGAAGAGGTGTTGGCATATCAGGGTTACCCATACCAAAATCAATAATATCCCTACCCTCTGTTCTCAGTTTCATTTTTAATGAATTTATCTCCCCAAATATATATGGAGGGAGTCTATTAATTCTTTCAAATTTAGATTTCACTTTTAAAACAATAATTAATTATTGTTAATAATACCAGTTTAAATAAAATTGATTTTTAATAATATTATTCCTATTTTTATATTGTGATTAAATTATTTTACTATTTTTTACCATTTATGGCACTCTTTCTACCAAGTTTATGGGTAAATTATATTTTAAAAAAATATAATAAAATTTTACCTGATATGCCTTTCACTGGTAGAGAACTTGGAAAAAAAATCCTTGAAGAAGAAAAAATTACCAATGTATCAATTAATCCTATTCAGCAATTAGATCATTACAATCCTAAAGATAAAAAAATACATATCGCTACAGATAAACTTGATAAAAAAAGTATAACAAGCATTGCCGTTGTTGCTCACGAAATTGGTCATGCAATTCAAGATAAAGAAAAATATAAGCCACTTATACTTAGACAATCATTAATTGAAAAAACAATGATCTTTCAGAGAATTGGATCATTTTTATTAATTATTGGACTTCCATCAATATTTGCCTTTACTAAAAGTCCATTTATTACTCTTATTGCTGCAATAATAATAATGGGATGTTTATCTACAAATGTGTTAATCCATTTGATTACTCTTCCTGTAGAATTTGATGCAAGTTTTAAGAGAGCTTTACCAATACTCAAAAGATATGTTCCAAAAGAGAATATGTATCAATGTAAATCTGTTTTAAGAGCTGCTGCATTGACATATTTAGCTCAATCAATTGTGAGTATATTTAGGTTAAAAATAATACTGTTATCTTTTATTAATATTTTTAAGTCAATTATAAGAAGATAATATTTTTCTCTTTAAATAAAAAGGGAAATTTATTAAGCTAGATAATTAATGAATTTAAGTGAAAAAATATCTTTAATACTAGTAGATAAAGGTTTTTCTTTGTCTCCAAAAAAAAATACTGAAGATTTAATCAATTCTGGCACAGAATTTCACAAAAGTAATGAAGACATCAAAATTGCAGAACAGCATGGTATTGCAGATCAAATTTTTATTCTTTTAAAAGGTGAGGCTGAATATGTAAAATATCATAATAATGTTTTTTATAAGTTAGCAACATTAAAGAATGCAGGGTCACCTCTTGGTATTTCAGGCTTAAATGCGCCAGGTAGATATATGTCAGATATATTTATTAAAGGTAATTCAGAATATATTTCTATCAAAATAGAAAAGTTAAAAGAATTGGAAGAAGTAGATCCGGACTATGCAAGTTTTTTTTATTCTTTTTTATTATTTGAATCAATTAATTTAATATGGTCATCTCGCAATTTAGAAAAACCCATTGAACACAAAAACATTAATTTAGCAGATGGTGTTAAAACTGGTGGAGATATTGTAAATACAAAAAGAATTAAAAATTCTGCATTTTTAGCTTTTCTTGATGATAACGATTTAGATGAATTAATAAACTATGCAAACGTTAGGCTATTTTCAGCGGGTGAATATATAGCGATAGAAGGCACTAAATCAGATGGAATAAATATTTTGTTAAAAGGTAAGGTTGAGGCATCTTTTACAAATTTAAAAGATGATCAATTAGAAAACAATTCAAGATCAATAGCTAGACCAGGAGTAGCATTATCCTTATCTTCAGGATTACATGAAATTGAATCACCCTACTCATTAAAAGCAACAAGAGATACAACGATATTAAAATTCTCAAATGAATTTATTGATAATTTAATCAAAACCAATCCAGAATTGGCAATCAAATTTTTTAAAAGACAATTATGGCAATTAGGACGCTATATTCAAAGTTCAACAGGTTTAACAACCTATCCAGCTAAAAATGAAAAAGAGTTTTTTCAATATTTATTAAATGATAATTCTGCAACAATACCAAGTAATTCAAAACTTTATACAATACCTCATTTATTAGAAAATCATTTAACTCATTCTTTAGCATTCGATACAATTTATGATTTAAT
>OCVP010000853.1_pt1 | contig 13531 bp, 10 predicted proteins | sample 1539171 | NCBI WGS metagenome assembly OCVP01 (sample SAMEA51879418, study PRJEB22527) | metagenome
GGATATCACCCAGTACCGGGGTGACGCGGAAAACGATTGGTGTCTGGCCATCGTGAAGGGACTGGCGCAGGCGACCAAGGATCGTCGCATCTTTCCGGCCGTGACCACTGTGCACGTCACCGATCCGCCGCGTCGGATCGCGAGTTTCGCCGCAGCACACGGTGTCGCCCTGCTGCGAGGGACCCGCGCTTCGGTGGAGGCGATCGCCGCGGTCTCGGCGTGGCACCCCTTCACTGCCCGCGACCTTGACCCCCATGAGGAGGTGGACGTGTCCGATCTCCTGCGTCCCGGCGCTTTGACCGAATACGAGTCCGCGGAGATCATGGAGCGCTACGGCATCCCGATGGCGGACCGGCGTCTGGCCGGGGGAGCCGAGGAAGCCGTCGCCGCGGCCCAGGACTTGGGATTTCCCGTCGTGGTCAAGATGAATGGACCCGCCCACAAAGCCACCGTGGGTGGCGTCGCCCTCGGATTGAATTCGGCCGAGGAAGTCTCGGTCGCGGCTCAGGCGTTCGGGGGGTCGGTGCTGGTGGCGCAAGAAGTCGCGTCCGGTCCGGAAGTGATCTGCGGCATGACCCGTGATCCCCACTACGGCCCGGTGGTGGCGGTAGGTATCGGAGGGCGATACGCCGAAGCGTTGTCTCTGACGGCGACGTCCCTGGCTCCCTTGACCCACGACCAAGCTGTCCGCTTGGTCCGCCGAGCACCGGGACTGTCGAAGTTGACGACGGAGGAAACCTTCGACGCCATCGTGTACACCGTTCTGGTGCTCTCACGTCTCGCGATGGATCACCCGACGATCGTGGAGGCCGACATCAACCCCCTCATTCTGGGACCCAACGGGGCAGTGGCGGTCGACGCATTGATCGTCGTCGAGGATCCCGAACAGTGGGGCGCGTCGTCGGAGTGACGATCGATCGGCCGATGATCGGCCGCCGATAGTCCGCGCGTGAACTGCGGCTAGGCCATGGCGCGAAGAGCCGCAGCTCGGCGGGGCAGTGCACGCTCGACGAGCTCGATCAAGCGTGCCTCGTTGACGTCGGACTCCACGTACTGCGATGCCTTCGCCAAGACCTTCGCCCGGGCCGCAGCCTGCTTGCCAGGCTCTTCGGCCAAAGCCGCCGACCATGCCCGATACAACTCCCAGGCGAGTTCCCGCTCGCGCATCACTCGGTCCATCGCGTCCATCTGCTCATCGGACGCCGGCAGTCGCCAGGTCTGGCTGAGCGCGCTGGGAAGAATCTCGCGATAGTCGTGGCCACCCTGAGCGAACACACCGGGAACGGGCGTGAGCGCGTTGAGCATGTCGATGAACGTCATCAGGAACGTCGCGCCGGGAACCCAGTGCGTATGTTGCGGAGCACCGACGGGGCGCTCGGGTCCCAACCAGTCGGGACGACGCCACAGAAGTTGGCTGCCGAACTTCGGGATGGGGTCGTCCCCGTTTTGCAGAAGCAGGTACCGGACCTGTGTCCGTTCGTCGTCGGAGAGGTTCAGCCAGTCACGAATGGTCCGCGGAAGGTAGATGCCGTCCGGACCCACGTCGGGGACCTCGGTGATCGAACGGTCGCCCCACAACTGCTTGCGCCATTTGGTTGCTGACGGTGTTCCGATCCACAGTGCGTAATCGACCTTCGCGCCCGGCGGCCCGTAGGTCCAGGTCCCCTCGAACATCCCTTCGCTCACCTGCGACCCGAGGGACTCGCCGAACAGGTAGAACCGGGGACGCTCGGACGGGTCCATAGCCAAGAGCCGTTCGGTGATCCCATCGATCACCATGCGGGTTTGATCGACCCCTGTCGAGACGTTCCCCAGCGAGAAGCTCGAGGGCAAGACGGAGTATTGAATGGCGGCGGACGCGCAGTCTCCGCCGGTGAGGAACTCGAATGTTTCCGTGGCGACGTAGTTCACATACCCCGATCCGGTGGGGGAGAACAGCGCGAAGTGGCCGCGCTGGAGTGCCTTGGTTCGGTCGATCTCGCGAAGCAGGATCGCCACTCGCTCGTGGGGATCCTCGGCGATATCAAGGCTCGCGTAGACCCGCACCGGTTGCTTGGCCTTGCTGGTGCCCATAACCGAATCGATCGTCGCGGGCTCGATAGCGCTGGTCAGCCAGCGAGCACCCTCGCGGGTCTGCTTCATCCAAGCCAAGCCGGACTCTGCGCAACCGGTGATCTCCGGGCTCGACGGCGGTTCCTCCATCCCGGGCTCGACCGCCTCACCACCCTTGGTGAGCATGCCCGAGACGCGGTTTAGGGCGAGATACGCGGCGCCAGCGCTCACGCCGAGAGCGGTGATTCTGCCGAGCGCCCGGTGATCCTCGGGCTTTCCGCCGAGTGATGCGCTCGCAAGCCGCGCCATTCCGTGCGTGAGCAACGACTCCGCTCGAGCGACGCCGTAGGTCGCCGCCGCTATGCCCGCGCCGATGGCGGCCATCTTTACCGGGGCGATTTCGCGAACCGAGTCCTCGAAGAAGCGGTCCTGTCCCGGCGTGTGGTGCTCGTCGGACTCGTCTTGGCGGATCAGCGATCCGGGGGCGGCGCGCCACGGGGTCATGCTGGCCCAGGATGCGGCGGTTGCAGCGCCCGCGACAGCCAGACCCCAGCGGCGGCCGGGGCTCCCTTCCCCCCCCCCCGGGGGCGCCCCGCCCGGGGTTGCCGCGGCGGCGGGGGGGCGCCCCCCCCCCCGGGCCCCCGCGCGCGGGCGCGGCTCGTGTTCCCGCCACTTGAATCCTGCGAAGGTGCCCGCCCCGAGGGCAGCCAGCACTCCCGCCACGATGAGACGTGAGTTCGGTCCGGGATGGTCCTGGCCGCTGATTCGGGCGGCGAGTGAATCGACGATGGCGTCGGCGGAGGAGTAGACGCCGTAGGCAAAGGCCGTCGTCACGCCGCTGATGACCGCTTGATCCGTCGTCCCTCGGGTGAGCAGATTCGGCTGGAAGGTGCGGCCGAGCGCGATTCCGGCCCCGATCAATCCGGTGCGCGCGGGGTGGTCCATCCCACGCTGGGGGTCCCGGGCTTCGAGTGCCAGGGCTTGGAGTTCTAGGGCATCGGGCGTAGGCGTCGACGTCACCTCAGCAGGGTAATGAGGTGGTGGTTGGGGTGCGAAAACAGGGTGCACCCCGCACCCAACGGCGACTAGGGGCGACGCACGCCGACGGCGACATCGGCGGGAACGCTCTCGGGAAAGTAGGGCTCGATGTCCGCACCAACGACCACCGATCGCTTTTCGGGGTCGGACGACTCGCCAGCGCAAGCCTCGATCCACGACACACTCGCGGTCCACCCCGCCACGCACGATTCCCCTTCCGGCGACTCCCTCGGTGACGGCCTCGTTGATTTCGCCGGCGAGTACGAGCGAGTTCGGCGTCTGACCGAGGAGCTGGCAGCGCCGTTGACTCCCGAGGACCAGACCGTTCAAACCATGCCCGATGTGAGTCCCACCAAGTGGCACCGCGCGCACGTGACCTGGTTCTTCGAAGCTTTCGTTCTCGCTGAGCACCTGCCGGGCTTTTCGATGTTTCAGGACACCTACTGGACCCTGTTCAACAGCTACTACGAGTCAGTCGGTGCTCGCTACCCACGTGCGAACCGCGGTCACATCTCCCGGCCCGGAGCACAAGACGTCGGTGACTACCGGCGACACGTCGACGACCGAATGCTGGACCTCCTGTCGGCACGACTGCCGGGCGAGCGTTCCGGTGGGAGTCGACCAGAAGACGACGCACTCCGGGCGTTGGTGTCCCTTGGATTCCACCACGAACATCAGCATCAAGAGTTGCTGTTGATGGACATCAAGCACGTACTGTCGCGCAACCCCCTGGAACCCGTCGGCTATCCCGGACCGCGACTTGCTCCGGGATCGCCATCGACGGCGTCTTGGATCGAGTTCGGTGGCGGTGTTGTGGACGCCGGGAACTCCTCGGACGGCTTTCACTTCGACAACGAAGAGCCAACGCACGCCGTGCTGCTGCGCCCTTTCCGGCTCGCGGATCGTTTGGTGACCAACGGTGATTGGCTGGAGTTCATGACCGACGGTGGGTACGAGCGACACGAGTTGTGGCTGTCCGATGGGTGGGCGCGCGTGAACGAGGAGAAGTGGTGTTCACCGCTGTATTGGACACGAGACGGATCCCAGTGGCGTGAACACACCCTGCATGGCACGCGACCCGTGCGCCTTGATGAGCCGGTCGTGCACGTGAGTCATTACGAGGCGGATGCGTTCGCGACATGGGCCGGAAAGCGCCTTCCGACGGAGTTCGAGTGGGAGCACGCGATGCGCGAATCTATGGTCGCGCCGCCAGCGCGCGACGATCAGGCGCATGGAATCGATCAGGAATACGGGATCGAAGGATTCCACCCCGCGGCGGATACCGGCGGAACAGGGATGCGCCAGGTGTTCGATTCGGCGTGGCAGTGGACGTCGTCGGCGTACTTACCATACCCCGGTTTCACGACCCCCGCGGGCGCAGTGGGTGAATACAACGCAAAGTTTATGTCCGGTCAAATGGTGCTGCGCGGCGGCGCATCGGTGACGCCGAAGGGTCATGCGCGCGTGAGTTATCGGAACTTCTTCCCGCCGCACGCGCGGTGGGCTTTCTCCGGGGTCCGCTTGGCCGATACGCAGATGTCCTAAGCGCGGCCAAATCGAAGGGAAGACGATGGCAGAGGACAACGTGCACGACCTGCATGACCTGACCGGACGCGCAGCACTCATTACAGGGGCGTCGCGCGGGATCGGGCGTGCAATCGCCGAGGAGTTGGCGAGCCACGGCTGCGCCGTGGCGCTTGCCGCGCGGACCGCTGACACCGTGCAGCAAGCAGCCGAGGCGATCGAGCAATCCGGCGGACGTGCCGTTGCCATCGCCGCCGATGTGACCGAGGACGGGGCCGCGGAGCGTCTGGTCACCGAAACGGTGTCCAAACTCGGTGGGCTGGACATTCTGATCAACAACGCCGGCGGTAACAGTTTCTCGGTACCGGTGGCCTCCATGCGGTTGTCGGGGTGGAGCAAGACGATGGCGCTGAACGTCGACGCGACCGTGGCCCTCATCCAGCAGGCGCTGCCGCACTTGGCGTCCTCGAACCACGGCGTGATCGTCAACGTGGGATCCGTCGCGGGCCTTCGGGGTGCACCGATGATGTCCCACTACGGAGCGGCGAAGGCAGCCATCGCGTCACTGACCCGCAGTGTCGCCCTCGAAGCTGCCCATCAAGGTGTCCGCGTCAACTCGTTGGTGCCTGGCTGGATCGAAACCGACCTCACCGATTTTCTTCGCGTCGACGAAGGAACCGAGTCGTCGGTGCTGAGCCGAGTGCCGTTGGGCCGTTGGGGACGCAGCGACGAGATGGCTCACGCGGCCTTGTTCTTGGCGAGCGATGCTTCGTCCTTCATGACCGGCCAGGAGTTGATCGTCGACGGCGGCCTGTCCGCCATGCCGTAACCGACTCAGGCTGCTGAGTGTCTGGCTGTCCCATCGGAAGTCATGAGACACCGGTAGTGCTGAATCAGCTCATCACCAAGTTGCGTCCACGTTCGGTCTCGAACCGCACGTCGCGCCGTAGCACCCATCACGCTACGTGCCGCTGGACTTTGGACGAGTGCGTCCACGCACGCACGCAGTCCCTCGTCGTCACCGGGCGGATAGCGCAGTCCCACTTCGCCGTGGACGACTAGGTCGCGGGGCCCGCCGATGTCTGGAGCCACTACAGGCAGCCCCGATGCCATTCCCTCTTGAACCACCTGGCAGAACGTCTCTCGTTCTCCGGGTGCGACCAGGATGTCGAGTGAGGCCATGGCGGTTCCTAAGTCGGAGCCGCGAAGCATCCCGGTGAAGTGGGCCCCGGTCAGCACCTGTTCCAGCTCCGCCCGTTGCGGACCGTCACCGATGATTACCAGCCTGACCCGCGGATCTGTTTGGAAAACCCGCAGCGCGGCCACTCGCTTTTCGGGTGCCAAACGCCCCACGTATCCCACGAGTACACGATCGGGCTGTGAACTGAGCCAACGGGTTCTCAACTCGGGTGACCGACGTCGAGGATCAAATTGATCGGCATCCACGCCTCTTCCCCAGATCGCTAGGCGCGTGACGCCGAGGGTTTGCAGGTACTCCTTCGATGCAGTGGAAGGAACGAGGGTCAAATCCGCTTCCGCGTGAATTCGACGCAGGACTGCATCGGACAAGCCGCCCAATCCGGCGAGGCGGTAGTGCCGAGCGAATCCGGATATGTCGGTCTGGAACACCGCGACCGTGGGAATGCGTTCCATCCTTGCTGCACGCAAGGCTTGGTATCCCAAGACGAGCGGTGAAGCGAGGTGCACGACGTCGGGCCTGACATGGCGCAAGATGTCGCGAATCGTTGAAGCCCACGGGTACCCGACGTCGATTCCCATACCTGGCACGGTGAAGGAACGAACCGAGTGCACGCGAACGCCATCAGGTGTTTCTCGAGGCGAAGGTGATGGGGCGATGATCTCGACGTCGTGGCCTTGGCTCATAAGGTGGCGTGATGCTCGGATGACGGAGCCGCTAACGCCATTCACTCGTGGAAGAAATGACTCAGCGATGATGATTACGCGCACAGTGATCAGGGTCCGGGCGTGTTCACCAGAACGTGCAACTTCCACATGACATGTCCTCGACTCCTGGGTGAACACTCGGTTTTGGTGAATGTCGGAGCGCTTCGCACGTCACGATCGACCTACTTTTGTCGCATGACAATCGCGGCGTTTTTCGACCTGGACAACACCATCGTGCGCGGATCATCGATGTTGCCCTTCGCCTGGCGACTCGTTCGCTCTGGTCGTGTGAGCACCAGCGAGATGTTCCGGTTCGCTTCGATGAATGCGCGGTTCATACGAACGAGGACAGAATCTCCATCGGGGCGTGACTACGTGATGCAGCGGGCGTTGGCGTTAGCGGCAGGACAAAGCGTCACCGAAGTGTTGCGTCTTTGCGATGAGATCGTGCCTGACATCGTGCGACGACGCCTCAACCCCGTAGTAGCCGCGGAGATTCGACGTCACCAGCGGGAGGGTCACCAAACGTGGCTGGTGACGGCCAGCCCACGTGAACTTGCCGAGCGTATTGCGCGCGAACTGGGCATGACCGGAGCGATGGGAACCCAGGCCGAGCGCATTGCGGGTGTGTACTCCGGTGAGCTCGCTGGTCCGATCCTGCATGGTCCACACAAGGCCAGTGCCGTGTCTGCGCTCGCGGCTGTTGAGGGTTTGGATCTCGCGCGCTGTGCCGCGTTCTCAGACTCAATCAATGACCTTCCTCTACTCGTCTTGGTTGGCCACCCGACCGTGGTGAATGCGAATCGCAGGCTGCGCCAGATTGCGCTGCGCAACGGATGGCAGGTCCTTGGCAACGCGGGACACATTGCAGCACGCCGCGCTGTCGCACACGCCTAAGGCTCCCCGGATAGTCGCTGTTACCGTCCACGGGTGGATCTTGCTTCCCGCTATCCATGGCCTGAAGGTCCGTGGCTGCGGACCATGATGGTGATGACTCTGGACGGTGCAACGGTCGGACACGATGGGCTCAGCGGATCCATCTCCGGCGCAGCGGACAAGAGGGTCTTCATGGAGACCCGCCGGCTCGCCGACGTTGTATTGGTGGGTGCCGGAACCATCCGGGCCGAGCGCTATCGGCCGATGGTGGCCAAGCCCGAATGGCAGGACGCGCGAGTCGACGCGGGCCTGGCTCCAGCTGTGCAGGTAGTGATTGTCAGCGGTCGTCTCGACCTGCCGTGGGACGAGCCCTTGTTCTCGGACTCCACGCTTCCGGTGATCGTGGTGACGAGCGAGTCCGCAGACGCACGGCAGCTAGCCGTTGCCAACGACCATGCGCAGGTATGGCAAATCGGAGCCACGTCGGTTGATCTTCGCGCGATGGTGTCTGCCTTGCACGAGCGTGGGCTACGGAGGCTGGTGTGTGAAGGCGGTGAAGCGCTGCTGGATGGACTCGTGCGGGAAGAACTGATCGATGAAATGGACGTGACGATCTCACCGATGCTTGCCGGTGCCGGATATCTGGCAGACCCGGGAACGGAAGCCCGGCTGCCCGGGACGAACGATCTGTCTCGATTTTCACTTGCGCACCAGTTCGTGGAGGACGAGTTCACCTTTTGTCGATTCGTGCGCGAAAGCTAGCCCGAGAACCTTCCCTGACAGCTGCCCATGATCCACAATGAGCGTACGCCAGCGCGGCGGTCGTCAAGACACCAGCGAAGGGAGCGTCCGATGTCCGATCGGGAAAACGGGAAGCACAAATCACGCGCACAAAGAGATGCCGCCAAACACAAACCCCACCGGACCCAGGATCGCTTCTATCGGGCCAAGCATGACGCGCAACAAGCGTGCGAAGACCTGCGCGCCAAGATTCAACGATCGAACATCCACGACGCGGTGCGTCACGAATTATTCAGGGCCGTCGATGCGGCGGAGTCGCAGATCAGCGAGGTTGCATTGACGCGGTCGCACCCGGGTTCACGCTTGCGTGACATCACCAAGGACGTCGGCCATGTGCAGGTAGCCGAGACGTGGCTTGCCGCCGCGGACCGGGTTCTCGGCCGCCTCGGCCCCGATGGTCCTCGATCGTCGCGGGTTGCCATCGACGAAGCAGTAGACACCGTGATGTGGCACATCAGGGCTGGTGAGTGGGACGGTCGTCTGACCCCGGCCGTCACCGAACTGCAGCGCGCGGTGCAGGAGGCGGAAGCCCAGGCGGCCCTGCGGCAGGCCGGTTGACGGACTGGTTGATCCTGGCCGGAGGTGCGGGAAGTCGGCTCGGCCAGGACAAGGCGGCGACGCCCATCGACGGTCGCACTCTGCTCGATCGTGCCCGCGCGACGATCGACTCGGTCGACAAAGAAGCAACGATCCACGTTCTCGATCAGGCGTACATCGGGGGACCGGCCGCTGCAGTGGTCGCGGGGCTGGCCCGCTGTGAGTCTGAGCATGTGGGAGTCCTGGCTGTCGACATGCCCTTCGCTGCTGACGCACTCGTTCACGTGCGGTCTGCTGTGGCAGGGCAGCCGGCGGCGGACGCGTGGGTGCCGGTAGATGGCGCGGGTCGGCGGCAATGGTTGTGCGCCGTGTATCGGAGCACGGTGCTGGCAACAGCTGCAGACAGTTGTGAGGAGTGGGCCGGGCGATCCTTCGCGTTTCTGGTTAGTCAGTTAGCGTGCGTCGACGTGCCGATCGACGACAGCATCAGCCTGCTTGATATTGACACCCCCGATGATCTGCGGCGGGCTCGCGAGCGAACCACCAACGGGTAAGGAATGACACGCATGAATCCTGAGCAGTCCGAACGAGTGCACCGATGGATCGAACGCCTCGGCGAAGAGTTGACCATCGAGGCGACGATGGACCCTGCCGACATCGAGGCGATCTTGGATGCAGCAAAGGCCGCAGCCCACAACGTCGAGCGTCCTGCTGCTCCGGTGACCACTTACCTGATGGGGTACGCCGTTGCTCGCGGAGCCGATTCTCACAGTGTCGGTCAGATCGTGGAACGGCTGGCCCAGGAGTTCGATGACTCAGGAGTTCGATGACCGAGGTGTCCTGGTGGCAGGCGCGCGCTCTCGCGGGCGAGGCCATGGGCAGTTCCTCAAGCGAGGTAGTGCCGCTTGTCGATGCCCTTGGACGGACTCTGGCCAGCGACGCGGCGGCCCCGACGGATCTGCCCGGATTCCCCACCGCGGCGATGGACGGGTGGGTGGTCTGCGGCTCGGGTCCGTGGACCGTCGTCGGGACGATTGATACCGGCTCAAGCAGTGTGGTGCATCTCGATGCCGGGGAGGCCATGCGGATCGGCACCGGTGGCGCTGTTCCCGCCGGAGCGACAGCGGTCATTCCCTTCGAAGAAGCGACGGTGACGGATAGTCGAGTGAACGCTGATGTCACCGACCGGACGCACATTCGAGTGCAGGGCGAGGAATGCGTCGTGGGTGACGTTCTCGCGCATCGAGGGGACGTGGTCAATCCAGCGTTGATGGGGTCACTGTCCGCCGCAGGAATTGACGACGTCGCCGTGGTCCAACGTCCATTGATTTCTGTGCTGATCCTTGGCGATGAAGTCATCCATTCGGGAGTACCGACGACCGGTCAGGTGCGCGACGCGCTTGGCGTTCAGCTTCCCGGATGGATACACATACTGGGTGGCGATGTCGTGTCGGTACGCACCTGCACTGACGACCCGCAGGAATTGGCCGATGCACTTCGCTCCTCCTCCGGCGAAGCGGACATGACTGTCGTGACCGGTGGAACGGCCCGGGGTCATCGCGACTTCCTGCGCTCGACCCTCGAAGACCTGGACGCCACGATGATCGTCGATGGGGTTGCCGTGCGTCCGGGGCACCCGATGATGTTTGCCACGCTGGACGGCACGCCGGTGGTTGGTCTTCCCGGCAATCCGTTGAGTGCACTCGTGGCGACGGTGACATTGATCCAACCGAGTTTCGAGGCGTGGTTCGGCAGAGCGCAACGAGACCTGCCGAAGGTTGCGATGGCCGAAGGTGTCGCCCCGTCGAGCCGACCGCTGACACGCCTTATGGTCGGGCGCCGAGAACTCGGAGGCTTTCGACAGGTAGAGCGAGTGTCGTCAGCGATGCTCCGAGGCATCGCGCACGCGGATGGATGGGCGGTCGTGCCGCAACAAGGAGTTGACGCAGATGAGGCAGTGCCCTGGATACCCGTGCCCTGGATGCGACGCACGGATGATCGGTAGGCACGATCAGTAGGCCACGCATCTATCGCTATTCGTGAGTTCTGGCAGGCTTCGCGCATGGCTTCGAGCGTTCTGTGGTCGCCGGACGAGGAGTCGGGCGCGGCGATGCGCCGTTGGTTCGAGGCATCGGGCACGTCCGACTTTTTCGCTGCTCACGCGGCCAGTCTGAGCGACCTCGACGCCTTCTGGTCGTGGGTGTGGGGCGAGTGCGGGGTTGTCGGGGAGCGGGGGAGTCGTGCTGGTGTCGAGCCGGACGACCCTGCAGCGGCGACGTTCTTTCCTGACGCCCACCTCAACATCGTCGAGACACTACTGGCTGGTGAGTTAGCGGCCGAAGTGCTTGTCGGTATCGATGAAGCTGGATCACGCCGGTCCTGGACGCGTGGAGAACTTCGTTCGGATGTGGCGTCCGTCGCGGCGCACATGCAACGCGCCGGAGTCGGACCGGGCGATCGAGTCGCTGCGTGGGCACCCAACGTTCCCGAGGTGGTCATGTGGGCGCTGGCAGCACTATCTATCGGCGCTGTCGTCGGCACTGCGTCTCCGGACTTCGCACCCGCGGGGGTGATCGATCGATTCGGTCAGATCAGGCCGCGCTTGCTTCTCGTCGGCTCGACCTACACCTACGGCGGTCGGCAATTCGACATGCGCGGATCTATCGATGATGTGCTCGCAGGTTTGCCGGACGTGATCGACGTTGTTGTCATCGGTGACGCCTCCGACCCACGCCATCACTCCTGGAACTCGTGGGTGTCTGACTCACCGCCGTTGGTGTCTGACTCACCGAAGTTGGATTGCGTTCGAGTCGGGTTCGATCATCCCGGCTTCATTCTCTTCTCCAGCGGCACTACCGGTGCGCCGAAGTGCATCGTTCACAGTGCCGCGGGGGTGCTGCTTAAAGATCTCGCGGAGCAGCGCATCCATCTCGACATCACACCCGGTGATCGTGTCTGCTACTACACCACCGCCGGGTGGATGATGTGGAACTGGCTCGTCATGGCGCTGGGTACGGGCGCCACCGTCGTCCTTGCCGACGGGCAACCGATGTTTCCGGAGCCGGACAGGCTCCTGCGGCTCGTGGCGGACGAGAAGTTGACCTTCCTCGGTGTCTCGGCCAAGTACATCGAGTCGCTGCGCCAGCACTCGGTCTCAATGTCACCACACGAACTCGCCTCGCTGCGAACCATCGCCAGCACGGGATCACCCTTGGCCCCGGAATTGTTCGACTACGTCTACGAGCACGTGTGTCCGTCCGTGCACCTCGCCTCTATTTCCGGGGGCACCGATCTTTGCGGATGTTTCGTTTTGGGAGTACCCACCGAACCAGTGCGTCGTGGAGAGATTCAGGGACCGGCCCTCGGCCTGGACGTTCGGGCGGTCGACGATTCCGGAGCCGATGTTCCTGTCGGGGTCCGCGGTGAGTTGGTATGCACGACGCCGTTCCCCTCGCGGCCGATCGGTTTTTGGGGGGACGACGACGGATCGCGTTTTCGCGCGGCGTACTTCGAGCGTTTTCCAGGAGTCTGGGCGCACGGCGACTTCATCTCTCGTAGCGACGCTGGCGGCTTCGTCATCCACGGTCGCTCGGATGCAACATTGAACTCCGGAGGTGTCCGCATCGGCACAGCGGAGATCTACCGCGTGGTGGACGCTCTTGCGGATATCGAGGAATCCATCGTGGTGGGCCAACGCGACGGTCTCGACACCCGCATCGTGTTGTTCGTTGTCCTGTGCGAAGGAGCGAACCTCGACGAAGAACTGCAACAACAGATCCGCCAGGCTCTGCGGTCGGCGGCGAGCCCTCGCCACGTACCGGCCGAGATCGTCGCGGTCCCCAGCGTTCCGCGCACCGTTACCGGCAAGTTGGCGGAACTCGCCGTCACGGACATCGTGAACGGGGACCCCGTGCGCAACACCAGTGGCCTGATCGATCCATCCGCGCTGGAGGCTTTTCGAGTCTGGGTTGGTGACGAGACGTCACCGACGGCGGGATGAGCTGTGAGCTGTTGGCTGCGAGCAATCAGCCCTGGCACCGGCGCTAGACCCGCGGCGAGGCTGTTGTGCCCCTAGGGAGCAGTTCGGGTTCGAGAACTATCAAGCGATCGTCGATCTGCGCGCCGGCCATGCGATCGAAGAGTCGTTGAGCGGCCACCTGACCCATCTGATCCAGCGGTTGGGCGATGGTCGTCAAACTCATCGTGCGCAGAGCGCCGAGGGCGATGCCGTCGTAGCCGATGATCGAAATATCCGAGGGGATGTTCAGGCCGAACTCTTGGCAGGCGGCCATCACGCCGAGCGCGGAAATGTCGTTGCTGGCGAAGATGGCCGTGGGTGGTTCTTGGTCGCGTAGGAGCGTGCGCGCCGCTTCGAGACCGCCGAGGTTGGTTAAGTCACCCTCGATTACGCGGGTGAGCGACTCGAGGCCGGCGGCCCGCATTTCTGATCGGTAGATGCGCTCGCGGACGACCGCCGGCTCTAGGGAGCCACCCGAGACGTGCGCGATGTCTCGATGACCAAGATCGAAGAGGTGCTGCATCGCCATGCGAGTGCCCAATTCGTCATCGGTGACGACCGAGTCAATCCCGGGGCCGGTGAGATCTTTCAACGTCAGGACGACGATGGGAACCTCGTCAGCGAGTGATCGCACTGTCTCGGCGGGGAGGCGGTGGGAAATGAGAATCAGCCCCTCGACTTGAAACTCGAGGAGTTTGGCCAGCTCCATGGTTTCGAGCTCTGGATCGCGTTCCCCGGACACGAGCATCGTGTTGTAGTGGCGGGAGCGGATAACCGCGT
>OCVP010000854.1_pt1 | contig 13522 bp, 16 predicted proteins | sample 1539171 | NCBI WGS metagenome assembly OCVP01 (sample SAMEA51879418, study PRJEB22527) | metagenome
TGTTCTCTAGAAAGTTTGGTTATTACTATAATATTTACATAACTCATTATAATAGGAGCTAGAACTCCAAGAAAAATAGTTGTTCCTAATTTAGGGTTAAAAAACAATAAAGGCTGGCCAACAATGAAAGTCAAAATTGATGAGTAAATGTAAATTTTTCTATACATTACTCTGAATTTAACAAGTTCATTTGTGCATATTAAATGTATGAATACATGAACACTTAAATATGATCTTATAATTTAAAAGTAGTTAGATGAAACTAACAGTAATTGCACTAATAATTATGTTTCTTAAAATTGTTAGGAGGGCCTATCAATTTTTTCAATAAAGTTGGAATCAGGGTCTTCTTCATACAAGAAATGAATACCATCTCTGTGCGCCTTAGATTTTGGATCATCAACAACATTCTTGTCAACAACAGCAAAGTGTGGCGGATGATCTCCTGGTGTAACAAGTGCCAGAGAAATATTGGCAAATTTGAGCAACGCCCAAGTTTCGTCTAGATGCTTTATTTCGCAGTTAAATTGATCCTGATACCATTTTGCAGAATGAGCAATATCTTTGGATTCAATCGCAATGTGATCAACAAATGTCAGATCTGTACTCATTTTGGATCTAACACCTCACTGTTGTGGTAGTATTTATTTTTCATTCTTATTGTACAACTCGGGCATACACTTTTTTTCTTACCATATCTTGGAAAATTGTGGTAATACTTATAGTCAAGTGTCTGGTTAAATACCATTATTTCCCAAACTACGTTACAAACTGGACAAGCCTTTAAATCTTTATCAGCTTTTTTTGCATCGAAATTATTCTTCGGCTCTTTTTTTTCATTAAAGTGCTTTAAGTCAGCACCTCTTGCTACTGCGTCTAAAATTGACATTTTTAACTCCTAACTTATATAGAATATTATTTTAAGCAATATTAATAAGTCAAGAACTTTTTGAGCGTTATGAGCGTTTTTATATTTATTAGGTTTTTTTATTATAGAACCAGATCTTGTAAGTAATTTTTCTGATTAGAATTGGGAAAATCATAATTGGGAATATAAAAAACAACTTTGCGCGGCTTTCAGAGTGCATTCGAACTCTATCGCTTATAATCACATTATCATCTTTAATCTCAACTATGTGATGATGATTCCAGTTGTCAAGTCCAAAGGGGAGCTTGATACCTTTATCTATGAAACATAGATACGTATCCTCTGCCTTATATCCCTCGTGTACTACATTCATAATTCTCCAACCGAAAAACCAGAATGAAAAAGAGGCAACTTTACCACTTTCAATACCCTCCCAGCTTAAGATTTTTACTGGCTGCAAAGCAGTCAAAAAGTCAACAAATTTTCTGTCATGAAACGACTGAATCACATCGGATACTTTAACATCTTTTAATATGACTTGCTGATTATATACCATTATGTTTCCAAAAGTTTCATGGAACGATATGAATGCATATTTAGCCTAAATATTTTTGGCTACTTAATTTGAACAATGATTTCATTCTTCCTGAAAGGAGGTATAGCCCAGGGTGAATTATATTGCGCAACCATAAATGTCCCATTTACTGTATAACCACTTGCTGCTAGAAGATCCCTTAATTTATTCTGAAAATGAGATGCTCTATCCTTGGTGGCCCAACCACCAAACCTCAAAACTGCTGTTCTTCCTAAATTTACTTTCTTTAAGGTTACATTTTGAGAATTTGGTTGTGGTAGATCTTCCATAGAATGCTCAGATGGCATTACAAACTGTATTTCATAAATATCTTCAGGATCTGGAGTATTGGTTAAAACTGGTGCGGTCATTTCTATACTCATGCTGGCAGAGTTACCTCCAAATATATAGCTCGCGATTCGCATGAAACCGGTAGATGCAGCATCTGAATAATCACTCCTAACACTTGTTGTCGCAATAATCATAGAATCGTATTGTCTGATCTCAAACCCATTCTCTTTCTTAACTAAAGTATGTTTAGGTGTTTCAATAGCCATCGCTTTATTTAAGATAATGATTGATATTGATAATAAAGCGGCAATTTTAATTCTACTGATTGTCATTGCTTTAAAAATGGAATCAGCACTGGAGTATCACGTTTATAGACTTGATAATTTTCATCACCTCCCCATTTTTTATCAGCATATTTTTCAAGAAGGTTGACTCCACTCATTCTTGTCAATAAAAGGTAAATGAAGATGGGCGAAATTAGACTAATATGTTGCCACCCTTGCAAGGTCGGAAAAGCGATGACAGCCATGCCTATCCACAGTAATATTTCACCAAAATAATTTGGGTGCCTTGAAATACTCCAGAGACCAGTGGATATAAAATGTTCTTTATTTGATGATTGTGATCTAAACTTTCTTTTTTGCTCATCAGCAATCACTTCAAAAGAAAATCCAGCAATCCAGGTCACCAAACCAATGTAAAAATAATAATCATTATGATAAGATACATTGTTAATTATCATTACCAGTGCATTAACCGTAGTAAGAAAAACCCAGAGAGCCGACAATGTCCACCAAACAAGGAAACCAGAAAATTTTTGTTTAACCTCACGGAATCTTCGATCTTCTCCTGCTTTTAACACACGGATAAATAAGAAAAAACCAAGTCTTAGAGCCCAAATCAATACCAAAGCAATCACAAGTATTGAACGAGTATATAGTGAGCTTTCTAAGGCTGATGTAGTAAGATAAATCGCAGTGAGTAATACAAGTACATACGCAAGTGTACCACATATATCATAGTATTTCTCCGTCCTAAAAGCGTAAGATGGGATGAATGCCATCCAATGAACGAGAAAGCTGACTAGCATACAGCATACTATCACTGGCAACCCATTATAACTTAATGCTCCGATGGAGCATGCATATGCTATAGCAAACCCGATTGTAAAAACAATAGTTACATTGAAATAATCTTTTGGAGAATGAACCATACCTAATAAATGATTTTTAGTTTCTTAAGAAAAGAGGTTGCTATGTATCCCAAATCTATTTCAAACCATCTTACTGCAAAATTCATGTTGTTTGGTCTTCTATGGTGATTGTTCTGGTACAATTCACCCATCATTAAGAAGTCTATCGGCAGCGTATTTTTTGAATTATCTTTAATATCATCAAAATTACGATACCCTCTTTTATGGCCAAACCAGTTAACTATAAATCCGTGCATAGAACCCATAAAAACATGAAATGGAAGTAAAGCATATTGCCAAGATGCAGTTGCAAACTCTAAATAAAATAAAATATACAATAAAATAAATCCAAATCGGGTAAACATTGACTCTCCAATTTTTTCTAACATCACCCACCTCGGTAAATCATTAGATGCTCTCTGACCATTCATAAATTCATTTACCAGTTTTCTGTACTCATTAACAGTAGACAGGTTAAAAGAGATAATGTTGGTCAAATGTACAGGAGAGTGTGGATCTTTTGGAGTGTCAGCATGTGAATGGTGGTTACGATGCATTACTCCATAGGCAGCAGGATGCAAAAAGGAGGACCCTTGAAATAAAAAGGTAAGAAGGAAAAAGGTTTTCTCCCAAATAGGCGACATCTTAAACATTTTATGTGATGTATATCGATGCAGAAAAAATGTCTGAAAAAACAGTGACATATACCAGTGTAAAAAGAAAAAAATAAGTATAATCATAATAAATCTATCTTTTGTTAAATCTGTAGTGAGAAACACCCCACTCTGATCCGTTGTTATAACCAAATAATTTTTCGCAGGACATGAAGAATATTCGCCAGCGTTGAAACCATAACTTAGCATCATCTCCATATGTTTTTAAAAATATTTTCATAATACTATCTTTATTTGCATCCATCTTATTGACCCAAGCTAAAGAGGTCTTTTCATAGTGTGTTCCTGACATACTCCATACATCGTCAATAACGAGATCATCTTGAAAGTGTAATAAAAGGTCATGGGAGGGCATCATCCCTCCTGAAAAAAATTCTCTTGCCATCCAATCTGCTTCTCCTTGATTCTCAAATGGATAAACAACTGATTGATGGGTGAAAATGTGTATGAATAATTTTCCATCGTCATTTAACCACGAGGAAATTTTTGATAATAATTTTTTATAATTACGCATGTGTTCAAACATTTCAATGGAAACAACTCGGTCATAATTATTTTCTGTTTCAAAATCATTCATGTCTGCGGTAATCACTTCAATATTGTCTAGCCCCTGATTTTTGCAACGATTTAGAATATGTTCTTTCTGATCCTTAGAATTACTGACAGCAGTAATTTTACTGTTGGGCAGTTTTGATGCCATATAGCAGGTTAAAGAACCCCATCCACAGCCAAGCTCAAGTATTGAATCTCCATCTGTAAGCTGAGCTCTTTCAAAACTTAGTTCTAGCATGGACTCTTCAGATTCGTCAAGAGAGTTTACACCATCCGGCCAATATCCTGAACTGTACTTCAAATGTTTTCCCAAAACATTTACAAAAAATGCGGGCGGAACTTCATAATGTTGCTCGTTTGCTTTTTCAGGAACTAAAGCAATGGGGCTCTCTTTCATCTGCTGTATCCAAATCTGTTTTTTAGAGGAGACTTTTTCGATGTTTGATACATTTTCGTTGTTTAGTCTGTTTTCACAGTTTCTTACGATTCCTTGTCTAATAAAATAGTCAGGGATAATTCCTTTTTCAGCTAACTCAATCAGTTTTGATATCATTTAATACTCCACTCTAACATCTCTTGCTCCAGACTTCGCAAAAACCATCTGTACGTCTCCAATATTTCTTTCAAGAAATCCAGCCTCGCAATATAGAAAATAAAACTCCCACATATTAATAAATGCTTTTGAATATCCCATCTCTTTTACTTCAGGCAGTACATTCATAAAATTCTTTCTCCACCTATTTAGTGTTTCCGCATAGTGACGAGTAATGTCTTCCATATCAATCATTGATAAATCCGTTTTGTTTTTGATTACATCAATAATTTGAGAAATCGATATAAGACATGAACCAGGGAAAATATATTTTTTGATGAAATCTACAGAGTCCTTATAGGTGTCAAAATTCTGGTCATTATAGGTAATACCTTGAAGAGCCATTAATCCATCGGGCTTCAAAAGAGAGGATAGTTTACTGAAATACTCAGATATATATTCATAGCCAACGGCTTCTATCATTTCGATTGATACAATTTTATCGTATTGCCCATCAAGCTTACGGTAATCCTTGTTTATTACATTTATCTTGGATTCTAATCCCTCTTCAACAACGCGGGCTTTTGCGTATTCATACTGCGCATCGGAAATTGTTGTTGTTGTAATATTGCATCCATAATTTTTTGCAGCGTGAATAGAGAAACTCCCCCATCCGGTGCCAACTTCCAAAATATTATCTACTTCTGAAAGCTTCAACTTTCTACACATTCTGTCAAGCTTTTCAATGGATGCATCCTCCAATGTTGTATTGGTATCCCTAAAATAAGCACAGGAGTAGGTCATGGTTGGATCGAGCCACAATTTGTAAAAATCATTACTTAAGTCATAATGAGCAATTATGTTCTCTTTGCTGCCTTTTAACGTGTTTTGCCTGCTTCTGTGAATCAACTTATTTATTGGGCTTAAGACCTTAGCAAAACCATTGTCTAGCGACATAAGTATGGAACGGTTTTTTAAAATAATGCGCATAAGCATCACAACATCATCAGAGGTCCAGTATCCTAAAATGTAGGCTTCAGCTATACCCATAGCACCGCCGCTTCCTGTCATAACATAAAACTCTTGCGAATGTACTTGCACATTTACTTGTAGGTCTGAATCAATGTCTCCAAATGAGAACTTGTCTTCTCCATCCACAACACTAATGCAACCTACATTTAAGTGACTTAACTTCTTTTTTAAACCATTTTTAAATACGGAAGTAAGGAACGTTGCCTTGGTAGGTGTTTTTATTTTTTCAGCTAGGGTGTCTACTTGCATTGTTGAACTCATCAATCAATTTTCCTTTATTAAGTCTGCTTTATCAGGATGAATGAAAAAGGGTGCTTTCTTTAGCCATAATTTAAAAGCCTGCCAATGAATGCGAAAAACGACAATCATGGTAATTAATGGAAACCTTGCCACCTGTTTTATGAGTCCCTTTTTTGTAAATGGTGATCTTTTCATCTTCAATGTGGCATCAAAAACCTTTTCCCCATCCTTGAAATTTTTCATGTTTACTAACAGGTTACTATCCGGCTGGGTAAATAACCATTCGTATTGATGATCCATTCCCCAGAATGGACTGACGTGTAATTTTTTTTCAAGATCTGCAATCAGATTTCCAAATTTTCCTTTTTTGTCTTTCTCACGTATGATATATGCGTGTCTCTCGTCCCATGGGGTATTTGTCACTTCTGCCAATATGATTTCAACCTCTGAATCCTTTTCATCAAAACAGTAGTAAAAACTGACAGGATTAAAACAGTAACCTAAATATCTTAAATGGGTTAGTAACCGAATAGGACCTTTGACTTTATATCCAATCTTTTCAAAAACCGTTTTTCTTACGGATTCATCCAAACCCATTTCAGAATCACCATGATAATCTTTGCGCATAAAGGAAACCAAAGCCGGTTTATCAATATTCCACAACCATGATTTACTCAAGGCGCTATCTATTGAATTAAGATCAATATATGTCATGAACAGTGGGTATGTAAAAAAATGGTCAAATGGAGCAAATCGTCGATGTCTAATTGTCCCTGAGTAAATATAACTTTTATTTATTTCGCTCATAAGGACTCACCAAAATCTTTGCAGACATCAAGTGCACTAACAACTCCATCTTCATGAAATCCATTTCTCCAATAGGCTCCACAATAATAAGTATTATGTTTACCACTTATTTCATGCTTACGACTTTGGGCATTTATGCTAGATGTGGTAAATAATGGATGATCATAGCTTAATTCCTTAATAACCTTTGATTCATCTACCAGGCTACCACTGTTTAGTGATACGCAAAATGTTCGATCAGATTTCAGACTCTGTAATATGTTCATATTGTAGGTTAATGCGACTGCTTTACTCTGATCTTCATCCAAAAGATAGTTCCAACTTGACCAGGCATTTTTTCGCTTGGGTAAAATGGAGTCGTCATAGTGTAAAAGAGCATCATTTTTCTGATATTTGATTGCACTCAATATTTCTATTTCGTCTTTTGTGGGAGCATCTAGCATTGCTAAGGATTGATTACTGTGAGTAGCAAAAATAACGGAGTCAAAGTTCTCACTATCAAGAGAGCTTGCACCAAATTGAACTGTAATGCTACCATCCTCTCTTTTTACATTTTTTACGGGTGATGAAAGTCGAATTTTATTTTCAAATCCATCAACCATCTTCTCAACATATCGTTTTGACCCACCGGTTATGACCCACCAGTTTGGTCTATCCACAATTTGCAACAGCCCGTGATTATCAAAGAATCTAATAAAGAAAATAGCTGGCATGTTCATCATCTGGTGTGGTACGGTCGACCATATAGCAGCTCCTATAGGGATGATAAAGTGTTGTATAAATTCCTCTGGATAATTATTTAATTTTAGATATTCTCCAAGAGTGGTATCAGAATCTAGTTCCTTCAAATCAGCTCTTGCTTCGGAGTTAAATCTCCACATACTACGTAACATTCTTATAAATGACGGTCTGACGAGGTTTGAACGCTGAGCAAAAAGACCGTTTAGAGAATGTCCAGCATATTCTAAATCATTTTTTTCTGATTTTACACTAAAGCCCATTCTTGTTAATTGACGTTCCACTCCAAGTCTATCTAAAATATTGATGAAGTTGGGATAGGTTCGCTCGTTATAGACTATAAACCCAGAATCAACATTCCATTTTATGCCGTTGTGTTCAATTTCATGGGTGTGGGTATGTCCACCGATATAATCATTCTTTTCAAAAATAGTTATATCATGCTTTCTGTTCAGCATATAAGCACATGTTAATCCAGATATTCCAGAGCCAATTATCGCAATCTTCATAAAAGGTATTTATTCTCCAAAACGCCTTGATTAGTTCCAATCTTGAACTATTCTTTGAATCATTGATGTATCATAACCAACGTATGAGAGTCGACTAAGAATGCCTTCATATGTTTCATCATTCATAATCGGGTCCCTTGACATAATCCAAACGTGCTTTCTTGAAGGAATCCCTATGACCGTGTAACTGTAATCATCATCAAGATCAATAATTAAAAAAGGCATTTTAAAAGGCCAAAGAAACTGCATTCTCCATTCTGCATTTGTTTCTTTATTCTTGATAAACCCAGTTGGTTTATAAGTTTTTTTCTCGCCGTTAGGCGAATCTTTGAAAAAGGTAAAGGTAGTCTCAATCCTTCCATTGGCTCCTAGCTTATAGGATTCAATAGCATTGGTTGCGCCTTTTTCAATAAACGTTGGAATATTGCCGATAACATACCAGTCTCCCATAAAACGTTCTATGTCTACATTTGCTACCGTTTCCATATTTGAATAATTATCTTTCTCTGAGATACCAAAACATCCTGTAAGTAGTATCGATTTAAATATAACTAATGTTAAAATTAAATATTTCAAACCACCATCCAATCAATGAACTTCCGTATAGTTCCTACGACCTGCCTCAATTAAAACATCATTAAACACATTCACAACACTCATCTTATTTAAAAGCTCAATTGCAAAGTCAGGAATTGAGCCCCCGGGGTCAAGATACAATCGATAGGATAACATGTACTCACCATCATCAGCACGCTCTGCCATCCACAATCCTGCTCCATAATCAAGATATATGGCATCCTTTGAAGTATTCTGCGTTTGAACTTTTTCTGGTTTATCAATCAAATACCAGTGCACAATAGAAACATTATCCTCTAGATTGTAACCACCTGTATGAACCCTGAAAAAATATTCTCTATCCTTCATAAAAGGAAGATCAACAGGAAGGAGGTGATAGCCTTCAACAGCTCCACTATACCTTCTAACCTCACTGAAAACGAACTCACCAGCACTGTTAAAATATTGGCCATAGTTTTTTACATCCATAACAATATCTTGAATTATTTTTGAGGGGATATTTGTTTTCTGTTTTGCCATAAATGCAACAAGACTCATATCTTTTATAGATTTTGTACTCAGTGTGACTTCTCCTTTTTTAGCAACAGAAGTCCAATTTTCATTACTCTTTAGCATCTGGAACAATACAGCAGGTTTTTCAACTATTTCATTGGCAAACAAAGAGAAATCAAAGGTCCAAAATATTGCAGCCGATAATGCTAGCTTTATCATCTAGCTTTTACCTAAAACCTAGTTTATCATTAACCCAGTAAATAAGTGGCATACTGAACCCCCAGACCAATGCAAGCATAACGGTAACCTCCAAATTTTCGCCATTAAACTGGATAGCCCCAAGTCCCTCACCTGCTTTATATGCCACAGGCCCAAGTAACGCACCTAGCACAAATGATTGTAACCAGCGACCTTTTAACCATGCCATCGAATGATTTACCATAGCAGCAAATCCACACCACATTGCAGTAATCCATAGTGGAGCAATTATAATATCTGAACCATATAAACCACTATATGTGACCATACCAGAAAGAGCCATCATTGTATCAATCAGGGTACCAAGAAATGCAAAGATAATTACCAATTTTATTTCAGCAGGATTGGGTGAATTAAGGTAAAAGTGAGTTATAAGAAATAACATCATCAGGACCGGGCCTAGATAAATGAATTCACTTGTGGCACCAAAGACACATGCCCACCAACTTACTTTAAATCCTAAAATATTAAATAGCTTCTTCATTATTAAATATGATATTAGATATTAATCTCAAATTATATTTTAAACAATCTTTATTGAGCGTTATGAGCGTATTTACTTTTATAATTAAGAAATATGCCTACCAACATCATTACGGTGTAAGCTCCAAGTCCAATCAGTAACATAATTAGGAAATAGTATGGCCAATCAGGCATTAGAAGTGTGAAGTTTACTCCGTCAGGTTTTTCAAATGTAAACATGTAATTACTACCCAATAATAGGTTGATTATGATAATGCTCAAAACAAGTACAGTTGTCCATATAATTGCATTAAGGTAATCTTTCCACTTTGGCCTGTATCCATCTAAAACAATGCTAAACATAACAAAAATGACAAGACCATGTGCAAAAAAGTAGTGGATAGAGACATATATATGCTTCATCTCTGACAGATTTGTATTGATAAATGCAAATAACGATCCACTAAACCCTGCAAAATAGAACCAGTTTTTTAATGTCCTATTGTTTTGATTCTTAGCATAAAGAGGAATGAGAAGGGCAGATATGTAACACATCTCAAGCGGTAATGAGGAGCTTGGGGACCAGATTCCATAGTATATCATATAAATCTGAAACACAACCTCATTAAAAATAACAAGGTATCCTATTGTTTGAAGAATAGTTAATCTTATTTTTTGCGAACATTTTCCATAAACCCATGCCACCGCTATGCACAGTACAGTACTGATCATACCATAGATGACATGCTGGCTTGGAAGCGAAGTAACTATATTGATTATATCGCTGATCATTTCTATGATCAAAATCTAAAAAGAAAAAAGTTTTTGAACCTTCAGATAAATTTGACCATATGATTCTTTCCATCCAGGAAAGCTTGTGTCATACGACCTACTGGTACCAAAGTAAAAGATTGAAAAGGGTCCAGGTTGGTAACTTATCAGGGGCTGAATATCAAATGTATCGTAGTAGCGGTGATATTGGGCAACTAATCTAAAATTTAGAAAAGTTGTGGCCTGATATTCAAACCTTGCTCGAGCAATCATATCAGAATACACAACCTCATCATTTTCAAATCTGATTGATTTTGATTGGTCCATCCTAAAATTCAATTTGAATTCATCACTTGGTTTCAGTTCTATACCGAAACCAAGTCCTGTATTTCTAGCCTGATAAGGCGCATCTATTCTAATGATCTCTGTACCAAATTTTGGTTTGATATTGAATGATATACTTTTTGAGAATGATTTTTCGAATGAAATTTCAAGGCCATAGTTATCTTCAAATAAGATGCTCCTGTAGAATTCATCCTCAGCAAAAAGCGTTATACCATACCCAAATTGTCCTTTCATCTGCCCTGAGTGACTTAGATATATCCAATCCGTAAGCTGAGTCCAATCATAGGAAAATACACGCCCTGTGCCAAACCAAAAGCTTAACGTTTCAAATGTATTATTGTTTGGGTAAAGCATCGTGCCGGTAGTTACTACTAATTGTCTTCTATCATTGAAATCAATATATCCATTATCCACTCTGAAGGTTGGAGAGCGTTCGGCATATAACAAGGTTAAAGCTCGATTCTTCTTCCAACCTTCAAGGCTAAAATAAAGACTATGCCCAGAGAAAATATCTCCATCAAAGTCGGAGGTAATTGAATCTTTTCCAAATATATGTCCATTTAAAGATAAGGAAATGGTCGTATCATTAGGCTCAACTGTTTTAGATGAAAATAGTTGAAAATCTAGTTTTAGATTGTTGTTGAACCGGTATAGCCCGTCAAACCCTCCTGAGTTGCCCATACCTCCTTTGTACCTTCTGTCTGAATACAATGCGCCAACATACGATCCTTCTTCAATTGAATGTTTTAATCTGAAAATATTTGCATTGCTTTCACCTAAGTTTGTAGTTGTACCTCCAAAGTCATTAAATGGGACTATAAATGCACCGTTTCTATCTAAGGATCCTAAATAACCATACTGCGTATTTCCTTTCTGGCCTAAAACTTTTGCAGCTAGACTAGGTTGATTAATTGACCTAGTATAAACGGTACGCACTTTAGGTTTCCATCCAAACGAACCTGTATTAAATAAATCTATGCCCTCATTAAAGAAAGGTCTTGTCTCAGGGTACGATAATGCTGTCTGACTATTGATATCTATTTTTGTTTCATTAGACTCCACCTGACTAAAATCAGGGTTTAACGTAACCTCTGCACTTGCTGATTTTCCTATTGGGAATGCAATCCCAAATCCAAGACTACTAGAAAATGAATTTTCGCTGGATCCTACAAGACTTGGAAGCAGTTCAATGGGCGATTGTATCTCCACATCTTGCATACCCCTTAGATGACCGAATTGACAGGGCGAACACGTATTATCTCTATCGACAGGCATCCAGGAGTCCATGCGAGTACCTTCTTTTCTTGGTATGAATCTTGAAAAGTTTATTCTCCAATGTAATTCGTCGGTGTTAACTGATCTAAACGTAGAAAATGGAATAGCAATCTCCACCTCATAACCATTTTCCACAATACGACCACTGGAATACCAAATAGCATCCCAATTGTTGCGATCACTATTACCAAACTTTTGTCCATCCAACTGGTTGCCAAAAGGATTTGAGGAAAAGTAATGCTCTACGACACCATCGTTCCTAGGATCAATACTTATTATTACCCTATCATCGTCCTCAATATCATCACGTTTAGACTGGTTTGCTCTTATTAATTCAGGATTATCAAACGAATGAAAAGCAACATATAAATTCTTTGTATCGTAAGAAACTAGAACTTTTGTACGGGTTTTAGCAGGTGAATTGTTTCCAGGGTTAATTTCTACAAAGTTTTCAGCAATAACAGAATTTTCCCATTCAAGCTCATTTATTGTTCCATCAATAACGATAGAATCTGACTTCACTTTTATATCAAGATTTTTCTGAGAAAAAAGCAACGAGAAGAAAAACAAAACAATGATTACCTTCATTAGTTTTTCCAATTCATTATTTTATTGACCTGAATAATAGTTAATCAATTATCTTGCATCGATTTCAAAATCAACTGTAAATATATCATAGATCATTCTATCTCCTATGTTAGGGAAATATCTTGCTGACCTATAGGTAACATCGTATAAAGTTCTGTCAATCTCCATTTTACCTCTGGCGTTTGCTAGATCACCGGACTTAAAAATTTCGCAAACAAACTCAATCGGATGCATTATACTTTTTATTGTAAGATCTGCATCGATTATAAAACTTCCATTTCTCATGATTGCTCTCTTGATTAAAAGTCTGGCCTCAGGATAATTTTCAGTATCAAAGAAATCTTTTGAATGAAGATGAGACTGTAATTTTTTACCCCACATACTCTCCTTTGTGTCCATCACCTCAATTGTTTTCATATCAACTATGAATTCACCTGATATTGGCAGGTTATTCTTTATTTTTACAATCCCACTTTTTAGACGAATGTTTCCCCAGTGTGAACCTGTAAGCTTTTTAGCAACCCAACGTAGTTTAGATTTGTTCAAGTCGATTGTGTATGTTTTCTCTTCATTCCCTCCAAAAAGCAATGACGTCAAAAAGTAAGTTAAAATAATATGTTTTTTCATAAGTTAAACGAGCAACTAGGAAGAGTTGCCTAAGAACAATGCATTACAGCCCAGAAATAACTATTGCTCTGAGTTTGCCCAATCAACCATCAAGACAACATCTAAAATATTGATTGTAC
>OCVP010000855.1_pt1 | contig 13515 bp, 9 predicted proteins | sample 1539171 | NCBI WGS metagenome assembly OCVP01 (sample SAMEA51879418, study PRJEB22527) | metagenome
GATGTATCTTTACAGGAATTTGGTAATGAGAATATTATTTTAATACGACTTCAAAATAAAAGTAATCAAGAAAGTATTGAAACAGTTAATTCTGTCAAAAATTTAATTCAAGACAAGGTTGTTGAGTTTAGAAGGTCTGAATTTGTTGGCCCTACAATTAGTTCTGAACTTCTGTTTAGAGGATTTCAAGCTGTTTCTTTTGCACTAATTGCCATTTTAATTTACATTTGGCTGCGTTTTGAATGGCAATTTGGTTTCGGCGCAGTTGTTGCATTAACTCATGATGTATTGTTTACTCTTGGATTGTTATCTATTCTAAATGTAGAATTTTCTCTTGCAACAATAGCAGCAATTCTTACAATTGCTGGTTACTCAATCAATGATACAGTTGTAATTTTTGATAGGGTCCGTGAAAATTTAAGAAAATATAAAAAGTTAGAGTTAGTAGATCTATTTAATTTATCAGTTAATAATACTTTATCCAGAACTATAATGACAAGTTTAACTACACTTCTTGCTTTGGTATCTTTATTTATTTTTGGAGGAGAGGTTATTAGACCTTTCGCTTTAACAATGATTATAGGTGTGATAATTGGAACATATTCATCTGTTTTTATTGCGGTCCCAACTTTATTAATTTTTAAGTTTAGACCGCAAGATGAAGATGATTAAGCGTTATTTAAGTTTTCTGTAACTTTTTCCCAATTAACTAAATTATCAATAAAAGCTTTTAAATAATCAGGTCTTCTGTTTCTATAATCAACATAATATGAGTGTTCCCAAACATCACATCCAAGTAGAGGAGTGTGACCATGTACGATTGGGTTTTCTCCATTTGGTGTTTTAGTAATTTCTAATTTTCCATTATTTAGAACTAACCAACACCAACCTGATCCAAATTGACCAATGCCTGCATTTATAAAATCTTCTTTCATTTTTTCAATTGAACCAATATCTGAAACTATCTTATTTTCGAGCTCAGAGGGAATTTTTCCATCTGGATTATTTTTCATTACTTCCCAAAAATGAACATGATTTATATGTTGTGCCACATTGTTGAATACTGGAGCATTTTTTTGATAAGAGTTGATTACAATATCATTAACATTGTCATCTTCTATATTTTGTTCTTTAATAAACTTATTTCCATTAGTAATGTAAGCCATGTGATGCTTATCATGATGCAACTCTAAAGTTTCAGCCGACATATACGGCATTAGAGCATCTTTACTGTAGGGTAGATCTGGTAACTCTAGATTTATCATTTTATTTCCTTTGATTTATAAAATTTTCTTTAAAAATTCACCTGTAAAGCTTTTTTTATTATTTGCAATATCTTCGGGGGTGCCAGTTCCAACAATTTGACCACCATTTACACCTCCTAGAGGACCAAGATCAATTATATGATCAGCTGTTTTAATAACATCAAGATTATGCTCAATAACGATTACAGTATTACCTTCATCAACAAGTGTATGAAGAATTTTAAGTAATTTTTTAACATCATCAAAATGAAGACCGGTTGTTGGTTCATCTAGAATATATAGTGTTTTTCCTGTTGATCTTTTTGATAATTCTTTTGATAATTTTATTCTTTGCGCTTCACCACCTGACAAAGTAGTAGCTGATTGACCTATTTTTATATAATCTAATCCGACATCCATTAAAGTTTGTAATTTTTGTTTTATTGCAGGAATTTTATCGAAAAATTTATAACCTTCCTCAACAGTCATTTCTAAAACATCAGAAATAGATTTATCTTTATATTTTACTTCTAAAGTCTCTCTATTGTACCTTTTACCTTTGCAGATATCACACTCAACATAAACATCAGCTAAAAAATGCATTTCTATTTTTTTTACTCCATCGCCTTCGCATGATTCACATCTTCCGCCCTTAACGTTAAATGAAAAACGACCTGGTTTATAACCTCTAGCACTAGACTCATTTAAGTTTGCAAACCAATCTCTTATTGGAGTAAAACATCCTGTATATGTTGCTGGGTTTGATCTTGGTGTTCTTCCAATAGGAGATTGATCAATATCAATTACTTTATCGATATGATTAATACCTTTAAAGTTAAAACGACTTTCATCTTTATTTAAAGATTTATTGAAATACTCATCTAACCTTTGATACAATGTATCAATAATTAATGAAGATTTACCACTTCCAGATACACCTGTAACAGTAATAAAATTTCCTAAAGGTAAAGTGATATTAAGATTATCTAAGTTGTTTGTTTTTATTTTATTAAGTTTAAAAACTTTATTTTTATTAAATTTTCTTCTATTTTTTGGAACTTCTATTTCTAAGGATTTATTCAAATATTTTGCTGTCAAACTTTTATTATTTTTAAGTATTTTTTTAAGTCCTCCCTCTGCAATTATGTGCCCTCCATTAACTCCTGCTTTAACACCAATATCAATTATATGATCAGATTGTCTAATTGCATCCTCATCATGCTCAACAACAATTACTGTATTTCCTAAATCTCTTAATCTAAATAAAGTTTCAATTAGTTGTTGATTATCTTTTTGATGTAACCCAATAGAGGGTTCGTCTAAAACATACAAAACTCCTGTTAACCCAGAACCAATTTGACTTGCTAATCTAATTCTTTGACTTTCACCACCAGATAAAGTTTTACTAGCCCTTGCCAATGATAAATAATCTAAACCAACTCTATTTAAAAAAACTAATCTATCTTTTATTTCTTTAATTACTCCCTCAGCAATTTTTTTATTATTTTTATCAAGTTTACTTTCAAGTGATGAAAACCAGTGTAAACACTCGCTAATTGATTTTTTAGTAATATTACCAATATGATTTTCATCAATTTTTACGGCTAAAGCTTTCTCGTTAAGACGGTAACCATTGCAAACTTCACAGTCTCTTTCAGATAAATATTTTTCTAATTCATACTGAAGCCACCATCTCTCAGTTTCCTCATATTTTCGATCAATAAAGTTAATTATTCCTTCAAAATCATATAAAAAATTTAGTTCACTATTCTCATCTCCATAAAGAATTATATTTTTAACTTTTTTTGGAATTTCACTCCATGGAACATTTTTCTTAACTTTGAATTGTTTTAAAATTTTATCTATTGTTTCAACAAAATATTTTTTTTGATAACCAAATACTTTTGTTTCCCATGGTTTAATTGCTCCATCGTCTATTGATCTAGTTTCATCAGGTACAATCTTGAATTCATCGAAATATTTTTCAACTCCAAGACCATCACATTCAGAGCAAGCACCTTGTGGAGCATTAAAACTAAATAATCTAGGTTCAATTTCTTCAATACTAAATCCAGATACAGGACATGCAAATTTTGATGAAAATACAGATATTTTATTTGTATCCAAATTTTCTAAATATAACAAACCATCTGATAGTGTTAATGCAACTTCTATACTTTCACTCAATCTTTGTTGGATATTTTTTTTTACAACAAGTCGATCAATTACAACATCAATATTATGTTTAAAATTCTTTTTAAGTGAAGGCACTTCATCAATATCATAGACAACATTATCTACTTTAAGTCGTTGATAACCTCTTTTTTTTAAATCTTCGATTTCTTTTCGATATTCACCTTTTCGATCTCTAACTATTGGAGATAAAATATAAATTCTTTTATCAATATTATTTTTAATTATAAGATCAGTCATTTCACTTACTGATTGTGATTTAATTGGTTTACCTGTTGCTGGAGAGTAGGGAACGCCAACTCTAGCATATAGCACTCTTAGGTAATCGTAGATTTCTGTGACTGTACCTACGGTACTTCTTGGATTTTTTTGTGTAGTTTTTTGTTCTATAGAAATAGCTGGTGATAGACCATCAATACTATCTACATCAGGCTTATTCATCATTTGAAGAAATTGTCTTGCATATGCTGATAGACTCTCAACATATTTTCTTTGTCCTTCAGAATAAATTGTATCAAATGCTAAAGTTGATTTTCCTGAGCCACTTACACCTGTAATTACAACAAGTTTATTTTTTGGTATTTCTAAGTTGATATTTTTAAGATTGTGCTCTCTTGCACCTTTTATAACAATTTTATCTAAATTCATGAATATTAGTGTTATCTAATAACGTTAATATGTTATATGGATATATATAGAATTCTTATGGTTGGTAGTGTTAATAAAACAATTTTATTAGGAAACTTAGGAAGAGATCCTGAAATTAGGTCTATGCAGTCTGGAGCTAAAATGGCTTCATTTTCAATTGCAACTTCAAAAAGATGGAAAGATAGAAATACTCAAGAACAAAAAGAAAAAACATCTTGGCATAACATTGTTGTTTTTGGAGATGGTCTTGTTGATATAGTAGAAAAATATGTAAAAAAAGGATCTAAAATTTATGTTGAAGGAGAGCTTCAAACAAGGAAATGGCAAGATAAAGATGGAAATGATAGATACACTACAGAGGTCATTTTACAGGGATATAATTGTAATTTAACCCTCTTAGACAGCAGAAATAGTAATTCTCAGGTATCAGATAATTCTCAAGAAATGGATCAATCTAAGCCAATTGAAGACAATTCTTTTGGAAATCAATCAGGTGATTCTGATGATTTAGATGAAGATATCCCTTTTTAAATTTTTATATTAGATATTATTATTTAATTACTGAAAAATATAGTTTTTTTAATATAACTTAATCATTTATTTATATTGGTTTAAATTGTGCTTTTTGATATAAAAAATTCTTAATTTTTCTTAGAAAACTTGGATTTTTTTAGTGCCTGACGATATAGATACATCAAATAACGACAATCAAGAACCTACTAATATACCTTCAGTAAGTTTAGAGCAAGAAATGCAAAAATCCTACCTGGATTATGCAATGTCTGTAATAGTTAGTAGGGCACTTCCAGACTGTAGAGATGGTTTAAAGCCAGTTCACAGAAGAATATTGTATTCTATGAGTGAGTCAGGGTACAATTTTAATAAACCATACAAAAAATCTGCAAGAATAGTTGGTGATGTAATGGGTAAATATCATCCTCACGGAGACTCAGCTATTTACAATTCTATGGTTAGAATGGCACAAGATTTTTCTATGCGATTAGAGTTAGTTGATGGTCAAGGGAATTTTGGATCTTTAGATGGCGATCCTCCTGCAGCAATGAGATATACTGAAGCACGACTTGCTAAAGTATCCGAAAAGCTTGTTGAAGATATTGATAAAAACACTGTTGCGTTTCAGTCTAATTATGATGATACAACAAAAGAACCCTCAGTTTTGCCATCCCAATTTCCAAATCTTTTAGTTAATGGTGCATCGGGAATTGCAGTTGGAATGGCGACTAATATTGCCCCACATAACTTAGGAGAAGTAATAGATGCATCTTTATATCTTATTAAAAATCCAGAATGTAATATCTCAGACCTTCAAAAATATATTTTTGGTCCTGATTTTCCAACAGGAGGTCAAATAATTGGTAAAAAAGGCATAACTGAAGCTTTTGAAACTGGAAAAGGAGGGTGTGTAGTTAGATCGAAAACAAGTATTGAAAATTTTAAAAAGGATCGAGAGGCAATTATTCTCCATGAAATACCTTACCAGGTTAATAAATCAAAATTATTAGAAAGGATTGCAGAAATTGTAAAAAATGGAATTGTTGAAGGAATTTCAGATTTAAGAGATGAGTCAGATAGAAACGGTGTTAGGGTTGTTATAGAATTAAAAAAAGATGTAGACTCAAATATTATTCTCAATCAATTATATAAACATACGTTAATTCAAACGACATTTAATTCTAATATGCTTGCTTTAAATAAAGGTAAGCCAGAACAAATGAATTTAAAAGAAATTTTATCTTCATTTTTAGATTTTAGAGAAGAAGTAATAATAAAAAGAACATTATTTGATCTTAATAAAGCTAGAGAAAAAGCTCATATTTTAGTTGGATTGGTTGTTACTAATGAACATATTGATGAAATTATAGAATTAATAAAAAGTTCAAAAGATACAAAAGAAGCAAAAGAAAAATTAATTAAAAAGAAATGGAAAGTATCTAAACAAAATCTTAATTTTATTAAATCAGTTGAGGATGATACTGTAGAGTTAAAAAACAACACTTTCAATTTTTCTGACGCACAGGCTAAAGCTATTTTAGAATTAAGATTACAAAAATTAACTGCTTTAGAAAGAGAAGATATACAAAAAGATTTAGAAAGTTTAATTTTAGAAATTAAAAATTATCTATCTATACTTAATTCTAGGGACATTCTTTTAAAAGAAATAGAAAATGAATTAACTGAAATAAAAAAAGAATTTGCAACTGAAAGACGTAGTGAGATTATTGATCAAGAATATGAGCAAGTAGATGATTTAAGATATATTCAACAAGAAGATATAGTTTTAACTATTTCTAATAATGGATACATAAAAAGATCACTATTATCTAATTATCGTTCTCAAAATAGAGGAGGTAAAGGTAAAACTGGTATGTCAACAAGAGAAGAAGATTTTGTTAAAGAAATTCACTTTGCAGATACTCATACTAAACTTTTAGTTTTTTCTTCATTAGGAAAAGTTTATTCTCTAAAATCTCATGATGTTCCTGAAGCTAGTTTAAAGGCAAGAGGAAAGCCTATAGTAAATTTATTGCCATTTAAAAATTCTGAAAAAATATCAACTTTTCTACCATTACCCCTAGATGAAAATCAGTGGGAAAAATTTTATGTTATTTTTACAACTAAAAATGGAATGGTTAGAAAAAATAAATTAATTGATGTTGCTAAGAGTGGAAAAAGAGAATTGAGGGACTCAGGCAAAGTATCTATTAAGCTTGATGAAAAAGATGAATTAATTGGTGTTAAGCTTTGTACTGTAGATGATGATATTTTACTTTCTTCATCAAATGGAAAATGTTTACGTTTTCCAGTTGAAAAATTAAGATTATTTTCTGGTTTAAATTCTTCAGGTGTAAGGGGTATAAAATTAGATAAGGGCAATACAATCATTTCTTTAGCAATTTTAAAACATTCAGTGATTGATATGAGCATTCGTCAAGAATACTTAAGAGCAGCATCTGAAAGTAGAAAAGAAACTTCATCACTTAAAAATGGATTTGAAGAATTAAATAATAATGAGGAATTTCTTTTAGCTATAACATCAAAGGGTTTTGGAAAAAGATCATCCGCTTATGAATATAGAATTTCAAATAGAGGAGGGAAAGGTATAACTGGTATAATTACATCAGAAAAAAATGGTGAAGTTGTTGATTGTTTTGTTGTTAAGGACAACGATGAAATTATTCTTGTTAGTGACAAGGGTCAAATAATTAGAGTTAATGTAAACCAAATTAGAATAGCTGGAAGATCAACAAAAGGTGTAAGTATTTTTAAGATTCCTGAAAGTGATAGAATTGTTTCTGTTTCTAGAATACAAGAATTCGAAAATGATGAATAAAATTGGAATATATCCCGGTACTTTTGATCCTATGACTGCAGGTCATATGGACATAATTAAAAGATCATTAAGAATAGTAGATAATTTAGTAATAGCTGTCGCTAATAATATTAACAAAGATTCATTGTTTAGTGTTCAAGAAAGAATTAATATTATCAAAAGTGATATCAGTTCTGTAAATGAATTAAATTCAAAAATTAATGTTACTGAATTATCAGGATTACTTACAACTTTTGCTAAAGATCAAAATGCCACATGTATAATACGTGGTTTAAGAGCAGTATCTGATTTTGAGTATGAATTCCAAATGACAGGCATGAACTACCAACTTAACCCCGATATTGAGACAATATTTCTTATGACTTCTGAAAAAAACTCATTCATTTCATCTAATTTTGTTAAAGAAGTCCACAAACTAGGTGGTGATGTTTCAAATTTTGTTTCTAAAAATACTTTAGAGCAGCTTAATAAAAAAAACTCTTAGTTAATCACTTGCGCTTACAATATTTGAACTATATAGAATACAAATTCGATGGGCCCTTAGCTCAGTTGGTAGAGCAATTCCCTTTTAAGGAATGGGTCGCAGGTTCGAATCCTGCAGGGCTCACCATCCAAAATGAAAAAAGCAAAAATTAAAAATATTGCATCAGGTATTGAGAAAAATTGTGATATTTTAAGAAAAAATGATAACATTCTTGAAGTAGTTCTTGAAGGAACAACAATAAAGATATTGCTTAAAAAAAAGACTAATAAATATATTGGATATTTTAAAGAAATGGAATTTGAGTCTGATGGTTAATTTTTATTCCTAATATTTAATTCGTTTTCATAATCAATTTGTACTTGCTTTAAAATTTCTTTCTTTGTTTTTACTTTACCTTTACCTACACCAGGGCAATTTTTAGCAATATCGTTATTCCAAGTTTTTGTATTCATATTTTCAGGCCAAAAAGGCCAAGTTCTACATTGTATAGGTCTTGATTTATAAACAGTGCATTTGTTATCTTTCAAAAATATGCAATTTCCATTATTTTTTTTTAGTTCCTTTAAGTGAATGAAACCATCAGTTTTTTGACAATAGTTTTTTACAAAGTTTTGTTCTGTTATTTTAAATCCATCTGACAATTTTTTAATATCTTTCTTACTTAAATAAACAAAACCATAGGTACCTCTTGAAACACAACAATTTCCAGAACCCTGGCATTCAAATCTAATACCTTTTTCTATATCCATAACTATTATCCAGCAGTAAGTGTTAAAATTGCTGCATCTCTTTCTTGAAGATACAATAAGTTTCGAAGATTTTCTCCTTCTATGTTTTCCAATTTTGGATTTTTGGATAATATATCTTCTACCATAATTTTAGCATCTTCTAATAGATCGTAATCAAAACTAAGATCAGCTACATAAAAAGATGGGCTGCCAGATTGTTTTTTTCCTAAAATTTCTCCTGGACCTCTTATTTTTAAATCCTCTTCAGCGATTTTAAAACCATCATTTGTTTGCTTCATTATATCAATTCTTTGTTTTGAAATTTCCCCAATATTATCTTTATGTAAAAGTATACAATATGATTGAATGTCATTTCTACCAACACGACCTCTCAATTGATGAAGTTGAGCTAAACCGAATCTTTCTGCATGTTCAATTACAATTGTTGTTGCAGAAGGAATATCTACACCAACTTCAATAACAGTTGTTGAAACTAAAATTTTATAATCCTCATTTTTAAACTTTGTCATTATTTCTTCTTTTTCTATTTCACTTAAACGTCCATGCATTAAAAGAACTTTATTTTTGAAATATTTTTTTAAAATTTTGTATCTTTCCTCTGCAGCTTTTAGATCTAACTCTTCAGATTCTTCTATTAAAGGGCATACCCAGTAAAATTTAGACGATGAATTTTTAATTTTTTCTTTTATTCTATCAATAAGTTGATTTTCTTTTTTTAATGACAAAGAGCTAGTTATAATTGGTTTACGACCTAAAGGTTTTTCAATTAATTTACTTTCTTTCATATCTCCATATGCTGCTAAAGTTAATGTTCTTGGAATGGGAGTCGCACTCATTACTAAAATATTTGGTTTATGATTTTTATGGTTAAATACCATTCTTTGATAAACACCAAATCTATGCTGTTCATCAATAACTGCTAAACCTAAATTGTTAAATTTTACAGTATCTTGTATTAAAGCATGTGTCCCAATTATTATATCTGCTTTTCCCTTTGCAATTTCATCTAATTTTTCTTTCCTTTCCTTACCCTTATCCTTTCCTGTAAGAACAAGCACATTTATTTTTGAATCTTTTAATAAATTTAAAATATTTTCATAATGCTGAAATGCAAGAATTGTAGTAGGTACCATTAAAGCAGATTGAAAATTACTTTCAAATACTTTTATCATTGATATTAAAGCAACAATAGTTTTTCCAGACCCAACATCTCCTTGCAACAATCTGATCATTTGATTAGAACTTCCTAGGTCCTGAAGTATTTCTTTGATTACATTATTTTGTGAATTTGTGAGTTGAAAATCTAAATTACTATAAAATTTATTTAATGTTTTATTTTCACTAGTAATTTTAAGACCTTTTTTCTTTTGATTAAAATTTCTCATAATGCCTATAGCTAATTGATGAGATAATAATTCATCAAATGCTAGTCTTCTTCTGAGTAAATTTTTATTTTTTATATTATTATCACTTGGATTATGAAGATTTTTAACTACTTCATTCCATCGTTTAAATTTATATTTATTTAATATTGAAGTTTCTATCCATTCATTAAAATTTGGTAAATTATTTAATATTTGATCTGTTAATTTATTCATTATTTTTTGATTGAGGCCACTAGTTAAACTGTAAACTGCCTCTTTACTTTTGATTATTTTATTATTGTTTAAAGCACTTACATGAGTAGGGTGCGTTATTTGAAATGTGTTTCTAAAATATTCTAATTTTCCAGATATTAATCTATTTTCATTTGTTGGAAGCATTTGTCTCAACATAGGATGTCTTGCATTAAAATATACTAAATCAATATTTGTATCTCCACAGATACATTTAATTTTGTAAGGTTGTCTTTTAAACCTTGAAGGCTCATGTTTAATAATTTTTAAATTTAATGTTACTAAAGAATTAATCTCAGCATCATGAATATTTTCATAGAATTTTCTTTCAAGAATATTATTTGGTATATTCCAAACAAAATGAATATTCTTATATATACCTAATTTATTAATAATTTGTTCTAACTTTGGACCAACTCCTTTGAGAGAAGATATTGAAGATAATATGTAGTTTAATTTTTCTGGTCGCATAGATTTTTATAAAATTATAAACTATATTCTATATTCAATTTTTATGTCATTCAATTCACTTAAAAAAACAATAAAATATAGGGTTTCTTACTCTGGAACAAAAGAGACAGATATTTTATACAAAAGATATTTTATAAATCAGTTAGATAAATTTACTGAAAAAGATCTTGAGGATATTAAATCGATATTTAATCAATTCTCCGATAATGAGATTTATGATTTTCTCACTTCTAAGGTAGCTATCCCATTAGAATTTAAGGAAATATTTAATAAAATACTTAATGAAGAATAAAAATACAATCGGTCCATCAATTCACAATGTTGAGCCCTTTTTCATTTCTCAGTTCTATCAAAATTCTAATAAATCAATTTTATATATTGGAAAAGATGAGAGAGAAATATCATCTATGGAACAAAAAATTAAATGGTTATTACCTGATGTTGAAATTTTATTATTTAAATCTTGGGATCAAATTCCATACGATAATGTCTCTCCTTCAAAAGAAGTTCAAATAGAAAGATTAAAAACACTTAAAATTTTATCAAATTCTAAAGCAAAAAGAATAATACTCACTACAATTAATTCAATAACTCAAAAAATAATCCCTAAATCAATTATTAATTCACAACTTTTTAAAATTTCAAAAAATCAAAAATTTAAATTTGAGGATCTTATTAATAACCTTGTCCTCTTAGGCTTCCAAAGAACTTCTTTAGTGCGTGATAAATCAGAATTTTCTGTAAGAGGATCAATTCTGGATATTTTTCCAAATGATAGATCTAAGCCAATAAGAATAGATTTTTTTGATGAAGAAATAGAGACGATTTTTGAATTTGATCCAATTACTCAAAAAAGATTAAAAGAAATAAATAGTGATTTAGAGTTTAATATTATTAATGAATTAATTCTTAATGAAAATAATCTTAACTTATTTAGAAAAAATTTTAGGGAAATATTTCCAGAGTATAGAAATAGTCAAGTTTATAATCTTTTTTCTGAAAATATTATTCCATCTGGTGGTGAACAATTTTTGCCTTTATTCTATGATAATCTCGAAACATTGTTTGATTATGTTAAAGACTATAAAATACTATTAAATGACGAATTTAAAAATATATTTGAAAATAGATTAGAAAATATAAATGATTTTTATTTAGCCAGAAAAAATAATAAAGAAAATTTTTTTTTATCACCTGAATTTTTTTACTTAAATAAAGAAGTTTTCCAAAAATATTTAGATAACAATGAGCATTTTTACTTTAATACATTTGATAAAAATAATCATATCAATATTGATGTAAATATTATTCATAATTTATCATCAATTAAAAAAGAAATTGATTTTAGTTTTATAAATCAATTTTTTACAACTAATTCTAAAGAAAATTTTATATATATATGTTGCCGTAGTAAAGGAAGTTTAGAAAGAGTATCTAAAATATTACAGAATAATTTAAGTTTAAATTTAAATAATGTAACAAACTTTAATCATTCACTTTCAGATAATATTCTTTTAACTATTCTGGATATTGAAGAGTCATTTAAATTTAATAAATATATTTTTATTAATGAAAAATCCTTGTTTGGTTATTTTTTTAATACGCAAATATCTAAATCACGTAAACAAACTATTTTTTTTGAAGAATTAAATAAATTATCTATTGATTCTATTCTGGTTCATTCTGAGTACGGTCTTTGTAAGTTTAATAATATTAGAAAAATTGAATTAAATGACTCAATTCATGAGTGTTTAGAATTAGAATTTTTTGAAAATCAAAAACTTTTTTTACCAGTTGAAAATTTAAGTTATGTATCAAAATACAGTGATGATACTGATGGAAATATTATTTTAGATAAACTTGGTGCTTCTCATTGGCAAAAAAGAAAAGCAGATGCAAAAAAGAAAATTAGAGATGCTGCAAAAAAACTTATTTCAATAGCTTCTAAGAGACTTCAATCTCAATCTTATGAAATCAATACAAATATTCCTGAATACGATAAATTTGTTAGCACTTTCCCATATGTTGAAACCGATGATCAATTGAATGCAATTCAAGATGTAATTAATGATTTTTCTAAGATGATACCATCTGATAGATTAATTGTAGGCGATGTTGCATTTGGAAAAACAGAAGTAATTTTAAGAGCTATTTTTCTAGCTGCAAAATCAAATTTACAATCTGTAGTTTTAGTGCCAACTACAATTTTATCTAGGCAGCATTTTATTAATTTTAAAAAAAGGTTATCTATTTTTGGAATTAATATTGCAGAAATCTCTAGATTAGTATCATTAAAAGATAAAAAAGAAATTTTTGAAAAATGTAATACTGGTAAAATAGATGTTTTAGTTGGAACTCATGCTTTATTAAACGATAAATTAAAATTTAACAGGCTCGGTCTAATAGTTTACGATGAAGAGCAAAAACTAGGAACAATTCAAAAAGAAAAATTTAAAGAAATTGCACCAAAAGCTCATTGTATCTCACTTAGTGCAACACCTATTCCAAGAACTTTAAGTATGTCTCTTTCAGGAATAAGAGATCTAAGTCTGATTCTTACAGCTCCATTTGAAAGGATGGCAGTTAGAACTTATGTTTCACCTTTTGACTCTTTAACTATCACAGAAGCTATAAAGAGAGAGATATATGGGAGAAAGAATGGGGTTTACTTTGTAGTGCCAAGAAAAAAAGACTTACCTTTTATAGAACAATTTTTAAATGATAATTTACCAGAAATAAAATATGTAATCACTCACGG
>OCVP010000870.1_pt1 | contig 13404 bp, 15 predicted proteins | sample 1539171 | NCBI WGS metagenome assembly OCVP01 (sample SAMEA51879418, study PRJEB22527) | metagenome
TTCCACCCATGGCCTTATTTCAATTTCCCATGACCAAGCACTTTTATTTTGCTTATAAAAATTTAGATATGTTTTTGCTATCTCATCAGGGTCCAATAATCCATCATTTTCATTATTGTTATTACCAAAATACTTAGACTTAGAAATTCCACCATCAATAACAAAATGTCCAATATGAATATTTTTTGGATGAAGCTCTCTCGCTAAAGATTGTGCTAGTCCCCGCAATGCAAATTTTCCCATCGCAAATACTGAAGAATTTGGAAAACCTTTAACGCCAGCCGTAGCACCTGTAAAAAAGATACTCCCACTTCCTCTTTTCATCATTCTTTTTGCAGCTTCTTGTGCAACTAAAAAACCTCCAAAACTTGTTATTTCAAGCGCTTTTTTAACTTCATTAGGATTAAGTTCGCCAATAGGCCCCCTCACCCTAGCGGAAGGGTTATAAACCACTAAGTCTGGTGTTCCAGTATTCTTATCAATATTTTCAAATAATTTATTTACATCTTCAATAATACTTGCATCACAATTATATAAATTAAGTTTAATTTCAGAATCTAAATTTGCATACTTTTCAATATTTCTCGATGCAATAGACACATCCATTCCTTCTTTGGAAAAAAGTCTAGCAATTGACCAACTTAAACCAAAACCTCCGCCAATTATAAGAATACTTTTCTTCATAGTAAAATTTCAAAATTATTTTTATTTTAAAAATTATTATAAATTGTTACGAATTGTTACATTAAATTGTTTTTAGCTTGTTATTAAAAAAAATCTAGTTTTTAGTTAATTATTAATATTTCAAGTTTTTACTTTAAAGGAGGATTTATGTTTTTTAATTTACGTCGAATTTTTTTGGCTTCGACATTATTTTTTAGTTTAGGTATTGCATCAAATGTATCTGCCGCAGAAGTTGACTCTATTCACTTCCTTATTCCTGGTGGTGCTGGTGGTGGCTGGGATGGTACTGCAAGAGGTACTGGAGAAGCTCTTACTAAAGCAGGTTTAGTTGGATCAGCATCTTATGAAAATATGTCAGGTGGCGGCGGAGGCAAAGCCATTGGATATTTAATTGAAAATGCGTCAAGCAATCACGGAACGTTAATGGTTAACTCCACACCTATTGTTATTAGATCACTAGTTGGGCGATTCCCTCATAATTTTAGAGATTTAACAATGATTGCTGGAACTATTGGTGATTATGCAGCTATTATTGCTGGAAAAGACAGCCCATATAATAATTTTGCTGATTTAGTAGCGGCATACAAAGCAGATCCTTCTTCAGTCTCAATCGGTGGCGGTTCTGTCCCTGGTGGCATGGATCACCTTGTAGCTGCTATGGCTATGGAAGCAGCAGGCGCAGATCCAACAAAAGTTAAGTACATACCATTTGACGCAGGTGGAAAATTAAATGCAGCAATTCTAGCTGGAGAAGTGTCAGCCTGGTCAACAGGCTTTTCAGAAGCTGTTGCTTTAGCTAAAGCAGGCGAAATGAAAATACTTGCTGTCACATCATCAAAAAGAGTTCCAGCATTTGAAGACGCTCCAACTCTGGTTGAACAAGGCTATGATGCTACATTTGTCAATTGGAGAGGTTTCTTTGCTGCACCTGGACTTCCAAAGGATAAAGCTGACGCATACAGAAGTGTTATTGCAAAAATGTATGATACTAGCGAATGGGAAGAAGTCAGAGCTAGAAATGGATGGGTAAACATCCATAATCCTGGTGATGAATTTGTCTCATTTCTTGAAAATCAAGAAGATGTTATAAAAAGCTTGATGACAAAGCTTGGTTTTCTGTAAAAAATCAACCTTGGGGGTGTAAGCCCCCAAGTTTTTTTAGTGCTTAATTTAGAAAAAATTATTGCTCTTATAATTTTAATTATATGCATAGTTTATGCATATACTTCGTTTGTTATCATGCAAGCAAATCTACTACCTTTTGAACTAAATATGACTGTGCTGCCTAACAGTCTTCCAAAGGTCATTTCAATTTTTGGAATAGTTATTTCATTATTTTTAATACTAAAAAAAGATGAAGATATTGAAAAAGATGAGGATCAGTCAAAAATAGACTTAAATAATGTACTGAATTTTTATTATGGCAAAGCATTAAGCATAATATTTTTAATGATTTTATATACTTTATGTTTAAGACCTGTAGGCTTTATTCTTTCTTCTATTTTATTTTTATTTTTTAGTAGTTTCATCTTAGGTGAAAGAAAATTTATAAAGTTAATAATCATATGTTTTATTGGGACAACTATTATTTGGTTATTGCTTGAAAAAGTTTTAGGGATTTATATGAGGCCATTCCCATACTTAATTCAAACATTGGTTAGCTAGAATGTTAGAGGGATTGTATTTAGGAATTACAGCTGCATTCACATTCTTTAACTTAGTCATGGTTATTTCTGGATGCATAATTGGGACTGTTATAGGTATGCTTCCAGGCTTAGGGCCAATGTCAATAATAGCTATTATGATACCTATTGCAATTTCTATTGGAGACCCTGCTTCAGCATTAATATTATTGGCTGGTGTTTACTATGGAGCTATTTTTGGTGGGTCAACTTCTTCAATACTTATAAACGCACCAGGCGTTGCGGGTACAGTTGCAACTAGTTTTGATGGATACCCTCTTGCAAGAGCTGGGAAGGCAGGTAAAGCACTTACAATAGCTGCAATAAGTTCATTTATTGGAGGAACATTTGGAGCAATACTTTTATTTGGTTTTGCTCCCTTTCTATCAAAAGTAGCCTTAAGTTTCCATTCGTCAGAATACTTTGCTTTAATGGTACTGGGCCTATCAGCAATTGCCGCTTTTGCTGGCAAAGGTCAGGTGGCCAAGGCATTAATGATGGCTATTTTAGGAATAATGTTAGCAACTGTTGGTGAAACAGCATTATTTAATGCACCAAGATTTACTGCAGGTATAATGAATTTTCAGTCTGGAGTTGGTTTTATTACTCTAGCCATGGCTATGTTTGCATTACCTGAAGCAATTTACCTTATTTTAGATCCGCTTAGATCAAAAACAAAAAGTGGCTCAAAGATTAATAATTTAAGAATTACATTAAAAGAAGCTAAAATCATATTTCCAGTGATCACAAGGCAATCATTCCAAGGATTTTTTATTGGGGTCTTGCCTGGTGCAGGAGCTACAATTGCCTCTTTCCTATCGTATGCAGTAGAAAGAAATTTAGCTTCAACTGAAGAACAAAAAGAATTTGGAAAAGGTTCAATTAAAGGTTTAGCGGCGCCAGAAACAGCAAATAATGCAGCTTGCACTGGATCTTTTGTTCCTCTTCTAACTTTAGGTATTCCTGGGTCTGGAACAACTGCTATATTATTAGGAGCACTAATTGCTCTAAATGTTCAACCAGGGCCAAGACTAATGGTTGATAACCCTGAAATTTTCTGGGGTGTTATTATTTCTATGTATTTAGGTAATATTGTATTGTTGATACTCAATTTGCCTTTAATTCCATACATTGCAAAACTATTAACAATTCCAAGAAACTATTTAATCCCATTTATTTTATTTTTTACATTAATGGGGTCTTATATAGGTCAAAACAATGAAACCGAACTTCTGCTTCTCATATTTCTTGGCTTTTCAGCTACCATTCTAAAGTTTGCAAATTACCCTCTTCCACCTTTATTAATTGGATTTATTCTAGGTTCTATGCTTGAAAATAATTTTGCCAGAGCAATGAATATTTACGATGGGTTTGGATTTATTTGGGAACGTCCTATGACTGCAATATTACTATTACTATCAGTTTTATTGATTTTTTTACCAGCAATAAGATCACGTCTGGCATTAAGAAGACAAAAAATTCACTAGAGGTATGTTGTCTGGAATAAAAGTTTTGGATTTAACTAATGTGCTTGCTGGACCATTTTGTTGTCATCAATTGGCGCATATGGGAGCAGAAGTTATTAAGATTGAAACTGTTGGCCGTGGAGACTTAGCTCGGCAATTAGGAGCTAGCAAAAATTTAAGCTCTCAACTAATGGGTATCTCTTTTTTAGCTCAAAATGCTGGGAAAAAATCACTGACAATAAATCTAAAGTCCCAAAAAGGAAAAGAAATTTTCCTTAAACTAGTTAAAGTTTCTGATGTTGTTGTAGAAAACTTTAGACCTGGTGTCATGAAACGCTTAGGGCTTGAGTATGATTGCTTAAAAAAAGTTAACTCCAAATTAATATACTGCTCTATTTCTGGTTTTGGCCAGACTGGGCCAATGAGCAAACGTCCAGCTTATGATCAAATTATACAGGGATTATCAGGATTGATGAGTATCACAGGAAGGGATGGCGATGGTCCTTTAAGAGTAGGCTCACCACTTGCAGATACAGTTGGAGGATTGACTGCAGCAATGGCAATTTCAGCTGCTTTAAACAAAAGGCCAAGGGGTCAGGCGATAGATGTGGCAATGCTGGACTCTTTACTTACAACTATGGGCTGGGTAGTTTCGAACTATCTGATAGGAGGTGTCATACCAACACAACAGGGCAATGAAAATATGACCTCTGCTCCATCAGGAACATTTCAAACAGGAGATGGTTTATTAAACATTTCCGCTAATGAAGAGAAACAATGGAAAGCCCTGGTTCATCATCTAGGATGTGAACATCTAAGTAATGACAAACGTTTTATAACAAGAGACAATCGTAAAAAATACAGAAAAGAACTAAAAATTGAATTAGAAAAATTTCTTTCAAAAAAAACAGCAATAAAATGGGAGGAGGAACTTATAGAAATTGGAGTGCCTACTGGTATAGTAATGAGCGTACCCAATATACTAGCTCATCCTCAGATTATTCATCGAGATTTACTAGAAACATTTGATATTAAAAATCACCATAATGAGAAGATTACCGTCATGAGAACTGGTTTCAAAGTAAATAATGAACCAACAAATGTGAATTCCCCTCCCCCTTCAATTGGTGAACACAATAATGAAATACTGAGAGAGTTGGGCTACACTGAAAATGAAATTTCAGAATTTAAGAAAACTAAAGTAATATAAATTAATTTAGTATTTATTTTATATTCCATGCTATTTGAGACATGATTTCGAATGCAACAGACGCCGCAACCATAGACGTTATGTTATTTGGATTATCTTTTGTTGGCATCAAGCAAACAATGTCACCACCAATTACATTTAATCCTTTTACCGCTTGAATAAGAGAAATTGCCTCATCTATTGAAAAACCATTACAACCTGGCTCGAGATTTGATACAGCAGGAGCAATTGTTGGATCTAAGCAATCCAAATCAAAAGTAATATAAACAGGCTTGCTTCCAAGTGTTGATTTAATTTTCTCAACTGTTTGGTCTAAACCCAGTTTTTTATATTCATCCATAGTAACAACTTTATATCCTAAATCATAACTAGGTTTAAGCCAGTCCAATGTTCTAGTATTGCCCCTTAAACCAACTTGAATTGACGTTTCAGCATTAATAAGACCTTCTCTAACACAAAAACTAGCCCAATGAGCTGCACTGTCCCTAGCTCCTAAAAAATGATCTAGATTATCAAAAGTATCTGTATGGGCATCAATATGCAAAAGTGAAACTGATTGTCCGTCAGTGAGTTTTGAACCTTTTCCAGATATCCCTCTAAGTATGCCACCTGTTATGGAGTGGTCTCCTCCTATTGAAACTGGTTTAACTTGACTGTCTGATAGTTTCTTATAGAAATTTGAAATATCTCTTATACAAGCTTCATTGTTATTTGCTTCTGGCAATGGAACATCACCAAGGTCATTTATTCTTGCTACTTCCCACGGAGAAAATTCATACTTCATGTGAACTCTGCGCAAACTACCTGAAACATGTCTCACAGCCCTTGGGCCCAAATGCTGGTCTCTCTCAGTGGTACCATTTCCTGTAGAATGTGGCACTCCAACGAATGCAATATCAGTATTTTCAATATTTTCCTGAAAATTACATTTGAAGAATGACGGGATACCCCACCAATACATTGTATTCATCATTAATTTATCTTGTTCTTCATGATTTTTGCTCATGTTTTTGGCTCCCATCCTTTTTTAGCCATTTCAAATCCATCAAAAGAAAAAGCCGGCGCCACCACACAGCTTACTAAAGACCATGCTCCGTTTGATTTTGCTTTTTGCCAAATAGATTTAGGAATGACTGCTTGAAGTTCTTCATTATTATTTAAATCTGGACCAAGAGTAATTTCTTTTGTAGATCGTTCATCAGAATAGGAAAGCAATAAAGGGTCTCCTAAATGCCAGAGCCATATTTCATCAGCGTCTGTCACTCTGTGCCAGTGTGAATTTTCATTTTCCTTTAACAAGTAGTAAATCATTGAAAGATTCGATCTGCCATTTGAAGTCTCTTTTGATTGGAAAGTTTCTTTAAACCACCCGCCCTCAGGGTGCTCTGTTAATTTTAAATAATTTATAATATAGTCAGCATCCATTGTAATTATCCACTTTATTTCAAAAACAACTGTCCGAGATTAGGTAATGTATTCTTTACTCCTCCTAATCGCATGCAATGCCAAGCCATGGCATGGTTAGATGTTGTGACTGGTATTCCTATCAATTTTTCTAACTGGGGGACAAAATCTATAAATTTTATGCTTGTGCACGAAATAAAAACCATATCAATTTTTTTATCTTTAATTGTTTCTTTTACTCCATTAACAATACTATTGCTATCGATAGATGCCACAACCGGGTCCCGTTTCTCATTAAACGAACCAAATGCTGAAATATTATAACCAGATTTTTTAATGTATTCTGAAATATAAATATTAACATTCTCAGTGTATGGTGTAATTACAGCTATATTTTTAACATCAAAGATTTCAAAAGCTTTTAAAGCAGCTGATATTGGTGTTGTGCACTTTGCATTAGGATGTACAGACTTGATAGAACTAAAAATTTCTTCTTCTCCTAAAACTACAGTAGCAGATGTGCATCCATACCCAACTATATCTAGTTTATCGCCAGGCAAAATCAGTTTCAGTGTAGAGCTAATTTTTAATTTCATCGCGCTCAAAGTCTCTGGTGTGATTATGGGAGAATTCTCAATTCTTGCCTGATAGTAATCTAAATTAGCAATTGGAAATAACTTTCTAAACTCTTCATCAATTGTATAGTCAGACGCAAGTACAATTAGTCCAATTTTTTTCTGATTATTTAAAGATTTATCGATTGTAAAATTAAGATTTCTTATCAAATTCTTCTCCTAATCAACATTCTAATCGAAAATATCTTACTCTCAAATATTTTTTCTGATAAACCTAATTATAATAGTTACAGGAGTTATTATGAGCATATTTACTGGAAGTTGTCTTTGTGGTTCAGTTAATTATAAATCAAATTCTGACCCTCTTGTTATACAAAATTGTCATTGTGATCAATGCAGGAAAGCAACTGGAAGTGTTTACTTAACAAATTTATTTATAAAAGAAGAAAATTTTGAAATTACCGGAGAAGTAAATAACTATATGCATTTATCAGATGCAGGAAATAATATGACAAAATATTTTTGTCCAAACTGTGGTTCACAAGTTTTTGGTAAAAATTCAGGACGGCCAGGAATAATAACTATACGAGCAGGGACTGTTAACGAAAAAGATATAATTAAACCAATTAGAAATTTATTTTTGAAAAGTAAAGTTCCTTCAACTCCAATAAACAGTAATTTAGAAGCATGTGAAGGAATGCCTTTGAATTAATTATTTAATAAATTTGTAAAGGAATTTTAAATGAGAAAAATTTGTGTTTTTGCAGGATCTTCTTCAGGAAAAAATCAAAATTATAAATTAATTTCTAATGAACTTGGACAACTGATTGCAAAACAGAATTTTCATTTATTCTACGGTGGAGGCAACACTGGTTTAATGGGCGCAGTCGCAGATAGCTGTCTTGAAGCTGGAGGAAAAGTTACAGGCGTTATTCCAAAATTCTTATGTGACATCGAAGTTGATCACAAAGGCTTAACAGATATCATTATGACAAACACAATGCATGAAAGAAAAAATATCATGTATGAGCAAGCATCAATTTTTATTGCTTTGCCTGGTGGCATTGGAACACTAGAAGAATTGATGGAAGTGCTAACATGGAAACAATTAGGGCAGATAAAATCAAAAATTTTAATAGTAAATGTTGATAATTACTGGGAAAATTTATTCAAATTATTTGATAATCTAGTTTATAATGAGGTTATGAAAAAATTTAATCTTAGTAATTATGTTGAGGTAAGAAGTGTCCTTGACATTGAAAAAGAAATCAAAAGTATCTAGAAAAGAAAGAAAGTCTTAAATCTTGTAAAACTTCATGAACTATCAAACCTGAAGGCACTTATCATAGACAAAAAATCTTATGAATTTAAAATTTTCTTAGATGAAATTTGGTCATAATTAAATAAATATAAACGTTATTAAATTATAAAGGAGATATTTTAAAATGTTTGATTGGAAAAAACCCACAGTGCAAATGTTAGGGAGGTGGCAACCGTGGCATGATGGGCACCAGGCTCTTTTTAAAAGATGTGTTGCAAAAACAGGACAAGTAATTATTCAAGTCAGAGATGTACAAGGTGCATCAGGTGGGGATGGTCAAAGTGATAATCCATTTGATTGGGATGCAGTTTGTTCAAATATTGAAGAAGGTTTACTGCGAGATGATTTTAAAAGAGGCGTTGAATATGAAATTATGTTGGTTCCAAATATTGTAAATATTACCTATGGAAGAGGTGTTGGCTATTCTTTTGAAGAAGAAACTTTTGATAAGTCTATAACTGAAATAAGTGCAACCAAGATAAGACAAAAATTAAGAGATGAAGCCAAGCTATAGAACTTTTTAAAATTACGAACTTCATACTAATCATATTAATAATTTCAGATTGACAAATAATCTAAATCAATTATTTAAATTACTATAAATATATTCATAGGAAGTCTTAATGTTTTCACTAAATCCATTTGTTGAATTATCAAACTTAATACCTGTAATTGCGATGCAAAGCTTTGTAATTTTAATGTTTGTTCTCGTTCTAGGGGGAACAGTTTACGATATGATTGAAAAACAAAATGCTACTTACTTTTTCAGGAATTGGAGAAAATCAAAACTAAGTAAAGTTAAAGATATTTCTTTCAATCAAATGATAGTTATAATCTTCAAAACAATAACTGTAGATGTTTTTTCCGCAGCAGAATTTTGTAGTTTCAAAAGGAGACTAGCCCATCTTTTTACGTTTTATGGTTTTATTGGTTATGTGATTACAACTGTTATAATGGTTTTCAGTTATCTTCCAGAAACATCTAAAACACCTGAAATAATTCCAATTGTTTGGTATTTAAGTGCTCTTTTAATTAGTGTAGGTTGCTATTGGTTTTGGTTTTTTATTAGAGTTGATGTAGCTGCTGAAGGCAATGCAAGACTTAGATTTATACAAGCTGATATTTTTGTTCTTTCTTTAGCTATTAGTTCAACTTTAGCAATATTGTGGGGGGTAACACAAATATCTAACCCATTATATTCAAACGTATTACTAGTATTATACCTTGTTTCAAATTTAATCTTATTTGGTTCCATTCCTTGGTCTAAGTTTGCTCATATGTTTTACAAGCCAGGAGCATCCTTGCAAAAAAGAGTTGCTCAAGCTGATGGCTCAAATAGAAATTTACCTGAACCTGCAGACAAACCTGCAATTTATGGCACTGTAAAAAGGGTGCCCCGAAATTATTAATTAATAGGAGAATTTAATGTCAACTTTTGTATATATGACAAGATGTGATGGTTGTGGTCACTGTGTAGATATTTGCCCTTCAGATATTATGCATATCGATCCAACAACAAGAAGAGCATATAATATTGAACCAAACTTTTGTTGGGAATGTTACTCATGTGTTAAAGCTTGTCCTCAAAATGCAATAGACGCTAGAGGATATGCAGATTTTGCTCCGATGGGTCACAGTGTTCGTGTTCTTCGAGAGGAAGAAAAAGGAACTATATCATGGAAGATTAAATTTAGGGATGGAAGAGAAAAGAATTTTGTATCACCTATTAGAACAACTCCATGGGGTTCAATAAAAGGACCAGCTGAATATGAAGACCCTAACACACAAGAATACTCTACTCAACAACTAGCGCACGAACCAGATGCTTTAAAGGTAGAAGCATTACCTACTATATCGCGTAATCAGTTTGTGGAAGGACCTTTATAATGGCTTCAAGAAAGACAGTTTATGTTGACTCAGACGTCTTGGTAATTGGAGGCGGTTTTGGTGGTTGTGGTGCTGCTTACGAGTCCAGATATTGGGGTAGAGATAAAAAAATAGTTGTAGTTGAAAAAGCGAACATTGAAAGAAGTGGTGCTGTCGCTCAAGGTTTATACGCCATAAATTGTTACATGGGGATGCACTGGAATGAGAACCAGCCAGAAGATCATGTTAGGTACGCGAGAAATGATTTGATGGGTTTAGTAAGAGAAGATCTGGGCTACGATATTGCTCGTCATGTTGATTCTACTGTTCATAAGTTTGAAGAATGGGGCTTACCAATTATGAGAGACCCAGAAAATGGTCGTTACCAAAGAGAAGGTAAATGGCAGATAATGATTCATGGTGAAAGTTATAAGCCTATTATAGCTGAAGCAGCAAGGAAAGCAGCAACTGAAGTTTACAACCGCATCATGGTTACCCATCTTCTTATGGATAAAAACAAACCAAACAGAGTTGCCGGAGCTGTTGGTTTTAATGTTAGAACTGGTGATTTTTATGTTTTTCGTTCAAAAGCAGTTGTCGTTTCTGCTGGAGGTGCCTCTCATATTTTTAAACCACATGCAGTTGGTGAAGGTATGGGGCGAACTTGGTATGCGCCATGGAGTAGCGCTTCTGCATACGCTCTTCCAATTAGAGTTGGAGCAAAAATGACTCAAATGGAAAATAGAATTGTGCTTACTAGATTTAAAGATGGTTACGGACCTGTCGGTGCTTATTTTTTACATTTGAAGACCACTACTGAAAATGGATATGGAAAAAGTTACGAAAACACTTGGTATGACTCAATTAAGGAAATGGTTGGAGATTACGTAGATCAACAACCAGTCCCAACTTGCTTAAGAAATCATGCGTTCTTAAAAGAAGTCCAGGCTGGTAGAGGCCCTATTAGAATGGTAACAAAAGAAGCATTTAAAGATCCACATAAAGAGACTGTTGGGTGGGAAAACTTTCTCGGAATGACTATTGGACAAGCTGTTGTTTGGGCTTCACAAAATATTGATCCAAAAGAGATTAACCCTGAATTAGTAATGTCTGAGCCTTATGTAATGGGATCGCATGCGACATGCTCTGGTGCTTGGGCTAGTGGTCCTAGTGATTACGCTCCAGATGATTATCAGTGGGGTTATAATAGAATGATGACTGTTGAAGGCCTCTTTGGATCAGGTGATACAATTGGTGGTACTGCACATAAATTTTCTTCAGGTTCTTTTACAGAAGGTCGTATTGCAGGCAAATCTGCAATAAATTATGTTAATGACCTTGGAAATGACCACCCTGAAGTTAATGAAGAAGAATATTCAAGTCTGAAAGAATTAGTTTACAAACCTCTTGAGAATTATACAGTGGGCAGAAATGAAATCACAAGTGGTACTGTTTCACCTAGTTATATTCTTCCAATTCAAGGCTTGCAAAGACTTGAAAAGATAATGGATGAATATGTTGGTGGCACAAGTACCGATTATCTAACTAATGAACCTATGCTCTTAAGAGGAATAGAACTCCTTACTATGTTAAAAGAAGATCTTAGTAATATTGGTGCTGATAGTTTACACCAGCTTCAAAGAGCCTGGGAACTTAATCACAGAGTTTTAGCTTCAGAGTGTGTAACTCAGCATACTTTATACAGGAAAGAAACTCGATGGCCTGGCTACTACTATAGAGGTGATCATCCAAAATTAGATGATAAAGATTGGCACTGCTTTACTCTTTCTCAGTTTAATGAAAAAGAAAATTCATGGTCTATGGAAAAAGCACCAGTCCATCATATTATTGACAAGTAAAATTCAAACTTTTGATATCAATAGCTCAGATTTCTGACACGCATTTATTGTGCCCTGTAAAGGTGGGCGAAACAGATATTGTGAAACAAAGGATAAATAATCTAAAAAGATGTGTTGACAGCATTAATAATTTAGAACCACAGCCTGATATTATTATTCATACCGGAGATGTAACACAAAATGGTACAGTCGAAGAATACAAAATTGCAGATTCAATTCTTAAAAAGTTAAAACAAAGTATATTTTTCACTCCTGGAAATAGAGACAATAAGCCTAATCTCAGAAAAATATTTACACAAAGTTTATCTGAAAAGACTGATAAAGAATTTTATATCTATTCTATAGAATTTAAAGGTTTTAAATTAATTTCGATGGATACTTTCTGTTCCAACAGTAACAAAGGTGAATTAACTTCTTCAAAAATAAAATTACTATCAAACGAAATATCTCGCTCAAAGAGTTTGCCTACTGCCATCTTTATGCACCACCCACCTTATAATGTTAGTGATAATGAGTTTGAGAGAATTGAATATGTAGATATAGAAGAAGTAAAAAAATTCCACTACTTTTTAAAAAATAAATCAAATATTGTTGCTTTATTTTGTGGTCATATTCATAAGAATTTTGAGAGTAATATTGGCCATATTAAAACTTTTACAATGCCCTCTATTGCAACTGACTTAAGCTGGGATAATGAAATTTCTAAAAAGTCTAAAAAGGCACAATATTTACTTCATTCCTTTTCCAAAAAAACTGGAATTTATACAAAAAAAATATTAGTTCAGTAGTAAAAAAATTAAAATAATTAGTTAATCATGACAAATAATAAATTAATATTTAAAAAAAATATAAATAACCAGGGCATACCAATTACAAATTGCTTTTTTGATGACGATCCTGAAAACATTCTTGCTACAATGGTTGAGGATGTCCCAGAAAATTTTCAAGAACCATTATATCTACAAAAATCTGTTGTTGTATCTGTCCCATATAATGATGATGGCACAAGAATTGAAATCTCTATTTGGTTTTCACCAAATGAAAGTAACGAGAAGATGTCAGAAGTTATACAATCATATTTTGATTGGCGGTTTAAAGATTTAAAGGATAAAAATACCTCTATGTCATTTGATGATAATGGAAAACTTGTTTTAAATTTCAATTAGTATTATTAATCTTAAAATTTATACTAATTCATTTTAAGATTATTTAAAAAAAAGTTGGAACATTAATGAGTTTAGCAAATGAGACTTTCCTTTATAAGATGAAAGTAAAAAGGGCAAATCGCTCATTTATAAAGAAACACAGATCATGTATTATATGGCTTACAGGTCTTT
>OCVP010000876.1_pt1 | contig 13380 bp, 9 predicted proteins | sample 1539171 | NCBI WGS metagenome assembly OCVP01 (sample SAMEA51879418, study PRJEB22527) | metagenome
CAAGATGGATTGCCAGATGATGAAGAATCAGAAGCTGGCAGCGACCCATTCGATGTAGATAGCGACGATGACGGAGTTTGGGATGGCCAAGATTCATTCCCTACTGACCCTAGCGAGTGGAAAGATTCTGATTCAGATGGCTATGGAGACAATTCCGATGCTTTCCCTAATGATGAGTCAGAGTGGGCTGATTCAGATTATGATGACGTAGGCGATAACACCGATGCATTCCCTGATGACCCTACCGAATGGGATGATTCAGACCTGGATGGGATTGGTGATAATTCTGATGATTGTCCATTCCAATTCGGAACCTCATACTTCCCTAAGGGCTGCCCGGACCGAGATTCAGATGGTTATGCAGATGAGAATGACCAGTTCCCGGATGATGCCGATGAATGGAATGATGCTGACGGCGATGGAGTTGGCGATAATTCCGATGCATTCCCTGATGATTCAGAAGAATGGTTAGATTCCGATATGGATGGATTCGGAGATAACGGAGATGCATTCCCATTCGATGAGTCTGAATGGTTGGATAGCGATTTTGACGGGTGTGGCGACAACTCGGATGCATTCCCATTCGATTCGACCGAATGTATCGATTCTGACTTAGACGGAGTAGGAGACAATAGCGACCCCTGGCCTTACGACCCTCTAGAATGGGCAGACAGTGATTATGATGGGGTAGGTGACAATTCTGATTTCGACCCATACGATGCTTCAGAGACGAGGGATAGTGATGGTGATGGAGTAGGAGATAATTCCGATCTATGGCCGCTTGACCCAAGTAAGAAAAGGGATAGTGACGGTGACGGAGTTGCCGATTCTGCAGATGCTTTCCCGAATAATCCAAGCCTAGATTCGTGGACTGGGGTAATAGTCAGTCTAGTCGTAATTACTGCAATGGTTTTGATTGGTATTTTCCTGTTCAAGAGGTCTAGGCCTCCAAAAAACAATGCCGAAATATGGGATTCAGAAAAGCCACTTCAAGCACCTAATATGCTGGATTGGAACTAATTTTATTGCAAATCTAACAAGATATATCGAACAGTAGTATACTCCACTTGATAAAGGATAAGCTGTTGGCCCCACAAGGTGAGAAGGTGTCAGATTTAGGTGCACCTAAAATTGACCTGTCGAGATTCTTCTCAGAACCGTATGTTCACGAAATAGATGGGCGTTCAGTAGACCCTCAAGAACTAATCAATAGCGTCAGTATGATTTCGATGAAAATCAAACCTGATAATGTTGAACACGTAAAATATCTTACAACGGAAGGACTTTCGAAGGAAGAGCGTTTGACTTTCATCGGTAAAATTCGTGATAGCCTACAATCTGATGTTTTCGAGATGTCCACATGCAATCGAGTGTTGTATGTTGGTTTCGGAGTTACAAGTCAAGATCTTGAGACTTGCGTGTTGGAAACTACATCTTTGAAAAGTGCGCCCTTCGAACATTTTACTGGAATAGATGTATGGCGCCACCTGGTTAAGGTTTGCAGCGGTTTAGATTCCTTCATCATAGGCGAACTCCAGGTTATGTCACAGTTTAGGGGGTCTGTTGCTTTACACAGGAAACACGAATTGGTGGGTGACATTAACAGCTCATTTTTCGACCATGTAATCTCAGCCAACAGAATCATACGACGTGAATTTGGATTTAACCAAACCACAGAATCGATGCTAAACCTTGCTACCAGTGCACTAGAAGAGGCTGTATCAAGCAAAGAGGAGACTTGCTCTGTAATTCTTGGTTTTGGGGACATGGGTTGCAAAGCGGTTGAAGTTTTACTCTCTTTAGGGCAGACCAACATCTATGTGGTATCGCGTTCCCCTGAAAATGCAATTGTCAGGAATCCTGATCTAGCGTCAAGCGTAGAAATAATGACCTTCGAAGATTGGAAGACGTCTTCAATCGAGCCGAACTTGATTATTTCTACAATCAGAAATAATCAACCAACATTCAATGAATCAAATCCAATTCCCGGCACAAGTTCTGCAATGGTAATGGATTTTTCTTGGCCTCCATCGATTGATAAAAGTGGAGTGTTGAACAATATGGAACTCTTCGGGATGGAACATTGGATAAGAGTAGCACATAGGTTAGGAGTAGAGTGGGATTATACTTCTACCGTAGAAAAAAGTGAGATTCTAATTTCTGAGATTCAAAATAAATTCATGAGTGCGTTGACTGATAGGTCACGTGCAAAGTTCCGCTCTTTCATGTATCAAACTCTAGAAGAAATGTCCCGGGAGTGGGAAAAATCAGAATTCATTGAGGATTCAGTAGAACAAATGGGCGCATTTTCCCGCGAGATTGCAACATGGATTTGCAATCAAGATGGAGCCTTCACTAAAGTTGACTTGCAAAATATGATGATGTCAACTAGCAGACCAATTAATTCAGTTCTTCTCAAAAAGGTGGCACATGACGTAAATGAGACGGTTGATCGCATCAACAAAATGCCAACTTTTCCGGGTGATAATTCTTGAACGTGAGAATCGGAACAAGGACCTCTAATCTTGCAATGTGGCAAGCAAACAAGGTTTGTAAATTGTTAGAATCCAATGGAATTATGACAGAAATAGTCGGTATTAAATCAAAAGGTGACAAATCATTAGGGGGTAATTTGGCATCATCCGTTGGCCAATTTATTCATGCAGTTGATTCTCAATTAATAGAGGGTAATATCGACATCGCAGTTCATTCAAGTAAAGACGTGCCAGTTGATTTTGATGAACAAATCTCCAACCTAGCGTATTTAGAGCGCGGTTGTACAAATGATCTGCTAATTTTCCCGGAGAGCAAACAGCATGAATCACTCAAAGATTTGTTAAATTCTGCAAAAGAAACCTCTGTAGGAGATGCCCTTGCAACAATTCCCAAATCAGGCATGGTTGGGACAGTTTCAGGGCGTCGTCAGTCATTCTTGCTAGGAAATCGCCCTGACATTATCCCTATCGCAGTCAGAGGCCAAGTAGAGACTAGGCTTAAGCGATTGAAAGAAGGTAGAGTAGACGCGATAATTCTTGCAGAAATTGGTTTGCAGAGATTGCATCAAATTGGTGCTTTGGAGGACTGGATTTTGGAGTTTAGTGCAATCAGAATTAGCGATAGTGAATGGCCCACAGCTCCCGGGCAGGGCGCAATTTCTGTACATTGCAGGAAAGATGACTACGCTAGATTGAGTGAAATTAGACAGATTCTGAATCATGAAGAAACTGAAACAGATGTCGAGTTTGAAAGGGGAATATTGCAATCTATTGGCGGTGGTTGCTTGTATCCGGCTGGCATAAAGGTTAGAGGAGACAATGCACATGTACAAATTTCTCCAATGAATTGGAAAGAAATATTTTCTCGTGGATTGCCTTTCCATAGCACGATTTACCATGGCCGATTATCTGAATTTGAATCCACATTGCCGGACACCGAAATAGTGGACAATCTACCAATGAATAAAGGTCCAAAATTAATCTCCACATTAAATTCTGACAGATTAGCAACAATTTTGCAAAACGATGGAATCAATGTTGTTAACAAACCGGTGATTGAACTCGTCTCGAAGCCCGAAAATTGGCCTAAATCTTTCATTGACAATGACTCATCTAGGTCAGATTGGCCATATCTAATTCTGACATCTCCTTTCGCTGCTAAATGTGCAATAGAGGTGTCAAAGTCAAATCCCGATTTGAATAGAATACAATGGTTGGCAATTGGAGAAGGTACTGCTAGGGCGTGCTTTATTAGAGGCGTAACGGTATCAATTTGTGCTAAAGCAAGAGACTCAATTGAATTGATCGATTACATCGACAAGAACATTGACAGAAAGATTAGACTAATGATTCCGAGATCGAATGTTTCCAATAGTAACTTGTCTGAGTCGTTGGAAGATTTGGGCTTCAGTACGGATAGTTGGATTGGATACGAAAACCGCAGTAAATCCGTTCCTTCGGTAGATATCCGATCTGATGATGTACTTTTACTCTCATCACCGTCTTCTGCTAGAGCGTGGGTTGAAAACTCCTTACCCATACCTAAAAGTATACTGTGCATGGGGAAGTCATCATTAGAGGAGATAGATTCCCTAGGTTACTTTAGTGAGTCAACAGTTGAAATCTTAAAGGGGCCTACCGCAGAATTTGTGTCAAAGTGGTGGAAAACAAAGCGTGGTGATTGAGTGAAAAAAAGGCCGAGAATAAACCGATGGACTCAATCAAGAAGAGATTTGATATTCTCTTCAGAAATAAAATCGTCACTCGTTCAGCCGCATTTCGTAGTGGCTGGAAATGGTGTTAATGATGCCATAGAAAGTATGCCAGGTATTAGCCGTCAATCAGTAGATGTACTAATGGAAACTATTGCTGGTGATATGGATAATGGTATATTCTCGCATATGCTGTTCGGAGTTGTTGATTCCCACGAAAAAGACCCAATAGCTTCCAAAGCATCAGACCCCGAGATGCCTCTTCAGAGGGCGGTTTTGCAACTCAAAGAAAAATATGGAAATGAAATTGTATTGATGACAGATGTATGTCTTTGTACTGCTACTGACCACGGACACTGCGGGGTAATACATAATCAAGAGATAGATAACGATTTGACAATTCCTGAATTGGTTAGAATATCTTTGTCACATGCTGAAGCAGGAGCAGATTACATCGCTGCATCAGATATGATGGATGGTAGAGTCAAGGCAATCAGAAAGGCCTTGGAAAGCGAAGGATTCACCAATACAGGGATTCTTTCGTATTCAGTCAAGTATGCAAGTTCATTTTACGGTCCATTCAGAGATGCCGCATCTTCATCTCCCAGTCACGGCGACAGGAAAAGTCATCAAATGGACATCAGATCAGGCTACAAAGAAGCAGTATTTGAGGCAACTAGCGACCAAAAGGAAGGTGCAGATATAATCATGGTTAAGCCAGCAATCACATATTTGGATGTGGTTAGACAAGTTGCTGATGCGGTATCTAAGCCCGTAGCAGTGTACAACGTTAGTGGCGAATATTCGATGGTGATGTCTTCATCGAAAGACATCTCAGAGAGAAAAGCAATGGTTCAAGAGATATTCTATTCGTTCAACAGAGCAGGGGCTGACATCATTGTCAGTTACCACACCAGAGAAGCGATGTCGCAAAAATGGTTTGACTGAGGTGTTTTCATGCAACGTGTAAATTCAAATTCTCTACATGAAGAGGCTTTGAATCACTTGGTAGGGGGAGTTAATTCTCCAGTTAGAGCATTCAAATCTGTGCACGGTAATCCGATTTACTTCGAGAGCGCTTCGGGTGCAATAGTTACTGATGTTGATGGAAATGAGCTGGTAGATTTCGTACAATCTTGGGGACCATTAATTCACGGTCACTCTCATCCGGAAATAATCGAAATGGTTTATCAAAAAATGCAGAAGGGTACTTCATTTGGGGCTCCACACATTGGCGAGATTGAACTCGCAAAGAGAGTAAAAAACCGCTTTCCATACATGGATAAAGTGAGATTCGTTTCTTCAGGTACTGAAGCCGTAATGAGCGCTGTTCGATTGGCAAGAGGCTACACTGGTAGGGACTTACTCATCAAATTCGAAGGTTGTTATCATGGCCATGTCGACTCGCTAATGGTTAACTCTGGAAGCGGATTAGCGACATTTGGTATCGCCAGTAGCCCAGGTATCCCCAAGGATACAGTCGCAACAACTCTAGTAGCGCCATTAGATGACATTGAAGCCGTGGAATACCTATTCGATGAGCACGGCGATGAAATTGCGGCGGTTGTAATCGAACCGTTGCCTGCAAACAATGGTCTGCTTGTACAAAGGCATGAATATTTAGCAAAATTGCGAGAACTCTGCGATGAACATGGCGCGCTACTAATCTTTGATGAGGTAATTAGTGGATTCAGATTCAAGGATGGTAGTTACGGAGATATCTGCGGAGTAGCTCCAGACATTACTGCTTTAGGCAAGGTAATCGGTGGAGGGCTGCCAGTAGGTGCCTATGGTGCTCGAAGTGAAATAATGCAGAAATTATCTCCTCTCGGTCCAGTCTATCAGGCAGGAACATTATCAGGAAACCCACTTGCAATGGCTGCAGGAATAATGACCCTTGATTTGCTAGACAGTGATGCCTACGACCGTTTGGAGGAACTAGGACAAGTTCTCCAAAACGCCGTTGAGCCAATATTAGAGAAGCATGGTAACCCTATGAGATTGGTCAGAATGGGAAGTTTGTTTTGGTTCTCACCGGGTTCTTCTGAGCCGCCAGCAAGAGCGGATTTGATTCCTAGTGATGCTGGTAAATTGTATTCAGATGTTCACAAAGGCTTGTTGGAAAAAGGGTACATGTTGGCGCCTTCAGCCTATGAAATCGGTTTCATCGCAACCGTTCATGACAAGAATCATATTTTGGGTATGGTTCAAGCACTCGATGAAGTGCTAACAGCAATGGAGTTGTAGGTATGAACGGTAAGCAGAGAATTGTTTCAGCCCTGAATCTGGATCCAGTAGACAGAACTCCTGTTTGGTTCATGCGGCAAGCAGGACGACATTTGCCAGAGTATCGAAAGATTGCAGCAGAACATTCTTTTTGGGAGAGGTGTATGGATGTTGATCTATGCACCCAAATAACTCTTCAGCCATTAGAGAGGTATCAAAAAATAGATGCTGCAATCATTTTCAGTGATATTCTCACTCCTTTACCAAGTCTAGGATATGATGTCGAATATGGAGGAGGAATCCGAATAAGTGATTTTTCTCTTGATGATGTAGATGACTGGACTAAATTTAGTGCTAGAAAACATGCACCTTGGGCGGCAGATGGACTGAAATCTGTTGGTGAGGAAATAGGAGATTCTACTGCTAGACTTGGTTTCGTAGGGTCGCCTTGGACAATCTGTATGTACCTGCTTTCAGGGGGAACTGGCGACAAAGATTTCCACAATGCTCGTGCTAAGGTTTACTCAAATCCCGAAGAAGCAAAACACATGTTCCTGAAAATGGGAGAAATAGTTGGAGATTTACTTGCAGACCAAGTGATTCACGGTGGGGCTGATGCTGTACAAATCTTTGACACATGGGCAGGATTGTTATCTCCTGAAATTTATCAAGAGTTTGCGAAGCCTGCTACTGCAAAGACCATCGAAGTCTTCAGAGAGAAAGTGGAATCAAATGTTCCTATAATCCACTACGCAAAAGGCTCTGGACATTTGCATTCAGACATCAGAGATCTCGACCTAAATGCAATTTCTCTTGATTGGAGAGATGACTTAGCCGTAAACCGGGAAAAGTTCGGTGACAAATATGCTTTCCAAGGTAACCTCGACCCTTCTCTACTACACGGATCAACTGAAATGGCAAAATTAGCAACTCGCAAAGTTTTGAATGCAGCTGGAGACAAACCAGGTCACATTTTCAATTTAGGTCATGGATTTGCTCCATCTGCTAGAATAGATTGTGTGGAAACCGTCCTCAGAGAAATAGTAGGTGAGTAATCATGCGCCAGAAAATGGTGGACATGGTCCATCGTATTCAGGATGAGATTTGTGACGCTCTTAGGGAGATTGACGATGTTGATTATCGTCAAGATGAGTGGACTCGAGAAGAAGGAGGAGGCGGCAGAAGCCGTGTCTTTTCTGGAGGAAAAGTATTCGAAAAGGCCGGAGTAAATGTAAGCGTAGTTCATGGAACATTAAGTCCTCAAGCCGCTGCAAGCATGGGAGGGGGGCATGAATTACAAGGCACAGATTTGGATTTCTTTGCTACAGGAATCAGTTTAGTCCTTCACCCACTCAATCCGATGGCTCCTACAGTTCATGCTAATTATCGATATTTCGAGCGAGGTGAAGGCAAAAAGCCGGGAAGCTGGTGGTTTGGTGGAGGTGCTGATTTGACTCCTAGTTATTTGTTTGAAGACGATGCGATTCATTTCCACACTGTGCACAAAAAAGCATGCGATCGTCACGAAGTTGGTGATTTCAGCAAATTCAAGAAATGGTGTGATGATTACTTTTTCATTAAACATAGGAATGAAAGAAGAGGACTCGGTGGTATATTCTTCGATGATGTCAATGATGCAAGCAGAGAAGATTGCTTTTCATTTGTTACAGATTGCGCAGAGTCTTTCCTAGAATCATATCTTCCTATTCTTGAAAGAAGAAAGGATATGGAATTCACGCCGGAACACAAAGAATGGCAACAAATCAGGCGAGGCAGATATGTTGAGTTCAATCTCGTTTATGACAGAGGTACTACCTTTGGATTGACAACTAATGGAAGAATAGAGAGTATTTTGATGTCTTTACCGCTTACTGCACGCTGGGAATATTGTCACGAAGTTCCGGTTGGTAGTGAAGAGGATAGATTGCTTGAAGTCTTGAGGCAGCCGAAAGACTGGATTAATGATTGAATTGGGATTTTTATGACAAGTTTGGATGAATGGGTTCTTCACGGCGATGAGATGCGCCGACCTTTACTTGTAAATCCAAAAATAAGTGAATCGACTAAACTGGTTATCGTTGGAGCAGGATTGAGTGGACTATGTTGTGCTTACAGGATTGCAAAAAAGCGACCAGACCTCGAGATAATTCTTCATGAAAAATCCTCAAGACATGGAGGAGTAATTTCTACATGGAAAGAAAATGAATGGCTCTGTGATGTTGCAGTTAATGCAACAAGACCACATCCTGCTTTTTGGCGTTTAATCGATGATTTGAATCTGAACTCGTTTTTCAAAACATCAAACCCTGTTGCTAAATCAAGATGGGTTCTACTAGATGGTAAAAGACACAAGTTATCTTGGAGAACCGTATTCAAAATTGGTCCAATCAAATTACTAAGAAGTGTCAAACGTTCTAGGAATGGTGGTACATCGGTATCTGAATTGATTCCGAATAAACAAATTGCAGACGCAATGTGTCTTGGTATAGTAAATGATACTTCAGAAAATGTAGATGCTGATTTTTTGTTTCCATCCCTAACCAGATTTGGTGAAAATCCACCGATTAAAAAATCAAAGCTAAACAAATTGATTTCCGAAACTTATCCAATTTTTACTCCAAAAAAGGGTTCCATTGCTTCTATCGAAGGGGGTATGCAAACCCTGATCGATGCAATAGTGTCTGAACTCACTAAATTAGAAAATGTAACCATAATTCATGATACTAGTGCAGAATCTCCAGAATCAATAGCTAATGCCTGTCAAGTTGGCATAGAATCTGTCTTGTGGACAGTACCACTTGGGAAAGACCAGGGTTCTTCGGGAATATCGATCTATGCTATAGGATACAAGCAAGAGCAAGTTTCTCACATCGAGAAAGGCTATGGTACATTGATTCCAGATTCCAAATTACCAATTAGTGGAATTTTGCATGAAAGCGATGTGCATCAATCACAACGTAGTCCTCTAGGTCATCGATTATTCAGATTGATGGTTCCTCACTGTCGTTGGGACAAAGATGATTCATCAATCAAGAAATGTGCGGAATCTCTTATTGCTCCAAACCCTGAAATCTTCGCAAAGATAGGGGAGAGAGAAATTCCAAAGTACGAACCAGGTCATATGTCAAGAATGGAGAAAATGGAAACTCCATGCTCTTACGCAGGATGGTATTACAGCGGCGTTTCGATTACCCATGTTGTAGATGAATCCGAAAGAATTGCAGATTTATTCTAGGCTGTTACTGCGCCCGTGAACCTTTTTTCAACGAGTTTGTACAGACCTTCGACCCAGTTCTGGTCATCGTTCAGACACTTTACTACGGTCAATTCTTCACCGCCCAATTCCAAGAAATGTTCTCTTATTCCAATATCTAGTTCTTCGAGCGTTTCCAGTCCGTCTGCTAAGAATGCTGGTGCAACTATAGCAATTTTCTTCACACCACGCTTGACGAGTTCTTCGACTTTGTCGGTTGTAGATGGTTGTAGCCACTTCACAGGCCCAATTCTGCTTTGATAGCTAATCGACCATTGGTCCTTATTCAGGCCTAGTAATCCCACAACTGTCTGAGTAGTTTCCATGCAGTGATGGCCATAACATAGCGCGTTTGCATCTGTTTTGATGCTGCAGCAATCATCGACTTTCTGGCAGTGTGATTTAGATTTGTCAATCCTCTTCACGTGAGAAACAGGTAATCCGTGATATGAAAACAATAGATGTGTGTCAGCATCGATGTGCTTTTGAATTGATTTTGTAAGTGGAATAATGTATTCTTCTTCGGTTTCAAAATGTCCCATTTCAATGATTTCTGGTTTCCATTCCATGGCCGTAAGTTGCTTGTATGAATGCTTCAATGAGGATTCAGTGGTTGCTTGAGCGTAGTGTGGGAACATAGGAAGAAGCAGCAACTCCTCAACACCCTTTGAGCGCAATCTTTCCAATCCAGATCTAATGGAAGGGTTTCCATATCTCATTGCGAATTCAAATTCGTAATCATCTGTCATGGAGTTAAGAGAATTAGTGATGCGTTCAGAATAAACCCTGAGTGGTGAACCTTCATCCATCCATATTTTTTGATATAGTGGTGTGATTTTTTTGGGACGTACACGCAGAATAATTCCTCGAACTAACAATTGCCTAATGATGTACGGAGCATCAATAACGTCTGGGTCAAGCAGGAATTCTCTCAAGTAATTCCTGATAGATTTTACAGTAGGTTCATCGGGAGTGCCTACATTGATTAGAAGCACTCCTCTCTTTTTCATGGTTGGCGCTTTGATATTTTGCTATTAACAATTTGTTAAAGTCCGCTCAAGGAAATGCTATCTGCGTACTATGGGTCCGTATCATCTGAAATTCGTTAGTAGTGCATATTTCTTCAATAGTTTACTGAGCATTCTAAATAGGTACGGCAGTCGGGCTTGCTTTGGAGGTAGAGGAGTGAAGGTACGTTTTTCCGATTTAGGCATCAGTCCGCAAATGTGCCATGAACTCAAGCGTGCAGGTTTCGATGAGCCTTTTGAGGTTCAAAGAGAAACCATCCCAGATATGATGTTGGGCAGAGACGTTTGCTGTCGAGCTCCAACTGGAAGCGGTAAAACTCTAGCATTCGGAATTCCGATGCTGGAAAGAGTTGGAAGAGGCGAGCCAAGCCTTCCTAAGGCACTCATTTTGACTCCAACTAGAGAACTTGCAGAACAGATTCATGGAGTCCTTGACCCAATCGCTTGGGGATTAAATCTGAAGGTTATGTCAATTTATGGAGGAGTTTCGTATTCCAAACAAATTCGTAGATTGGACAGAGGTGTGGATGTCGTTGTCGCTTGCCCAGGAAGACTGTTAGATCTAATCGATAGAGAGAATGTATTCTTGGACGAGGTCGAAATCGTAATTCTTGATGAAGCCGATAGAATGGCTGACATGGGATTCACAGAACCAGTTTGCCAAATTTTAGAGGAATGTTCGCCGAAGCGTCAGACCATTATGTTCAGTGCTACACTTGATGATGAAGTGGCAGAAATTAGAGATAAATATCAAGCAGACCCTCAGATTATAGAAATTGGTCCAGAGGAAGTTTCAGTCACTGAAATGAATCATCACTTCTGGTTGATGCCTAATTCGATGAAGAGTCGAATAAGTGCAGAAGCGATTCGTAAATCTGGGCGGGGGTTCATTTTCTGTCGAACACGTGCAGGAGTAGAAAGAGTCGCTGATGAGATGGAAGATGAAGGTCTGCGTGTTACCAGCATCCACGGTGGTATGCCGCAGAAGAAGCGTTCTCGAGCAGTTGATGACTTCACAGAGGGTAGATGTCATGCAATCGTGGCAACGGATGTGGCAGCTCGTGGTCTTGACATCAAAGGAGTGCATTGCGTGGTACATTACGATCCTCCAGAAAACGGTAAAGCGTTCAAGCACCGCTCTGGTCGAACAGCTCGTGCAGGCGGCTCAGGTAACGTAATCAGTTTGGTACAGAATCCACAGAAGAAGAAGTGGTCGACCATTCAGAAAGAGGTTGGACTAAACATCAAATTTTCAACTCCTGAATTCAATGAGGTTATTCAACACGAAGACATATCTCACATCCAACCTCCTGGAAGAGGCGGCCGCAATTCTCGTCAAAGAAAAGACCGTAGAGGCCGACCAAATAATGGAGGAAACCGTAACAGGAACAAGAAGCATTACGGGAGAAGAAACGGCAGAGATGACACTCGAGGAGGAAACAGAGACTCTAGAGGCGGAAAACGTGGCGGAAACCGCGGGGGTAATTCAGGCGGACGCAGAGGTTCTGGTAAACCCAAGTTTGACCGAAGTAGTCGCCCTCCAAAAGGTCCAGGTCGTAGCCGCGGACGCGGCGGAGACAATAAGCGTAAATCGCGCAACAATCATTCTCGCAGATGAGTGCATTTACACTGCATGTTAAACAGGGTTTGATATACTTCAAGCGCTGAATGCTGCTTATGTATGGACCGGGCATCAATAATAGTGCTCAGTGTTCAAAGGCCAAATCAAGGATTGGAATTTCCATAATTTTGTTGATGATGGTCTCAATACTAACTCCGTTTGCTAGTGCGCAAAATCTTGATTATGCAACAACAGGAGCTCCTCTTAGCGAAAATCCCGAAGATGCTCCGATTACTTACTCGTATTCTCCTGCGATTAGAGCCGCATTTGCCCGAGTAAGTGACCTCTCACAATATACTGAAAGCGAGTTACAATCAACTTCAGAATGGGTAGTTGTAAGTTCAAAGAAGATGGGTGAGCCTACCGGATTGCTCGCTAATTCATGGTTTGTGGAAGTTGAACCAAACATCGCATTATCTCACTTCGCTAAGCTTCAGGACAGCGGTGTTATCGAAGTAGCATATCCACTAGTCGAAAGGCAGATGACTCCAAGATGGACTCCAAATGACACATACTTCTCAAATCAATGGCATCTTGAAAACACGGGCCAAGACAACGGAGTGGCCGGAGAAGATGCCAATATTACAGGCGCATGGAACAGTGTTCGAGGTACTGGCATCGTCATCGGAGTAGTTGATGACGGCCTAGAATGGGACCACGAAGATCTATCAGCAAATTATGAATCTAATCTTGACTATGATTACTGCAACTATGATTCAGACCCAATGCCAGCGAGTTGGGATGCTCACGGCACTGCTGCGGCAGGGGTTGCAGCAGCAATAGGTAACAATGGCCTAGGAGTCAGTGGTGCAGCACCTGATGCTTCGCTTGCTGGATTGATGCTAATCGCATGCGGGAATTCGGACAACGATGAAGCAAACGCTCTCTCTCACCTAAACAACGACATCGACATCTACAGCAATAGCTGGGGTCCATCAGATAACGGACAAACTCTATCTGGGCCAGGTCCGTTGATGATTGCCGCTTTCGAGGATGATGCCTACAATGGCAGAAACGGCTTAGGGAACGTGATTACATGGGCTGC
>OCVP010000877.1_pt1 | contig 13378 bp, 10 predicted proteins | sample 1539171 | NCBI WGS metagenome assembly OCVP01 (sample SAMEA51879418, study PRJEB22527) | metagenome
GGTCACCGTCGTCAAAGCAAAAGGCTTCGACCACGCTCTTCACCTGGCCAACGCCAGTCCGTACGGCCTCTCTTCCGCCATCTACACCAACGACCGATTGGAAGCCTACCGGTACAAGACCGGGATCAAGGCGGGCATGACGGGCATCAACAATTCCACCACCGGGGCCGAGGCGCACCTGCCGTTTGGCGGGGTAAAAGGTTCGGGCAACGGCACCCGAGAATCCGGTATTTGGGTCATCGAATCCTACTCCTACTGGCACGCCGTGAACGACGAACTTTCGGGCAAACTCCAACTCGCCCAAATGGACGTGGACGAAATCGAAACGGTCGAAGCCGAAGTCAACTGGTCTGAATTGGCCTGAAAATGTTTCAAAAACGGGACACGGCTCAACGGTGAACCTCAAAGACCCTTACCCTCTGGGGTTACATGTTCCCATCGGGAACGGGGGTGAAATGGCGTGGGAGAAGGCATCAAACTCCCGGTCCTCAACGGGCTCGGACGCACCAATCGAATCGACAATTGGTGGAGCCAACCCGTGGCGATGGGCACGGGTCTGACCGCTGCCCTCGTCTACACCTTCTGGCGGTTGTTCCTCTACGACGCTGACATTTCCTACAAGCTCCACGGAAGCACCGTGATGTCGCCTATTTTCTCACCGAACGTCCTGGAATGGGACCTCTTCGGGCTCTCGGCGTGGAACCACCCCGAGTGGGTGAACGCCGCCATTCTCGTGCTCTGGATTCCGTTTGGATTCCGAGGCACCTGCTACTACATGCGCAGGGTCTACTACCGAACCTTCTTTGCAAGCCCAACGGCGTGCTGGGTGGACGAACCCGACATCAACAAATCCATCGGGTATCAGGGTGAGCGCAGAATGTTTCTGTTCAACAACCTTCACCGGTACTTCCTCTACGCCGCCATGATCATCATTCTCATCAAGTGGTGGGACGTTACGCACACCATGCACTTCCACTCCTCCGCACACAACGGCTACGGCGTGTCGATCGGCACCTTCGTGATGGGCATCGAGGCGTTCCTCCTCACCATGTACGTCACGTCCTGCCACGCTCTGCGCCATCTTGCTGGAGGCATGCTGGATCGCTGGACCACGAGCATCAGTCGAGTCCGAGGCGTGCTGTTTGGTAAAATCAGCATCGCCAACCGGTCCCACGGATTCTGGTTCTGGACTTCGCTAACCTTTGTATTCCTCGGCGACATCTGGGTGCTGCTGGTCGCAGAGGGGCGGCTGAACGACATGGTGCTCTTTGCCATTTGAGGTGAGACGGTGAACGAGAACATTACCAACCACGAATACGATGTAATCGTCATCGGTGCGGGTGGAGCCGGACTGCGTGCCGCCATCGAAGCCGCACGAAGCGGTGCAAAAACCGCCATCATCACCAAATCGTTGCTCGGGAAAGCACACACGGTCATGGCCGAGGGCGGTTGTGCCGCAGCGCTCACCAACGCCGACCCTCGAGACGGCTGGAAGGTTCACTTCCACGACACCATGAAGGGCAGCAAGTGGCTTGCAAACTGGCGAATGGCGGAATACCACGCCAAAGAAGCCCCCGACCGAGTGCGTGAACTTGAACAGTGGGGCGCTGTTTTCGACCGCACACCGAAGAACCTGATCAACCAGCGTAACTTCGGCGGTCACACCTTCCCTCGTCTGGCTCACGTCGGCGACGCCACGGGGCTCGAAATCATCCGCACGCTGCAGGAACGCGGCATCCACGAAGGGATTGACATCTTCATGGAATACACCGTTCGAACCCTCCTCAAGGAAGGCGACCGGGTTACGGGTTGCGTTGCGTACACGCGGGTCGAAGGCGACTTCCACGCCTTCTCCGCTAAATCCGTGGTCCTCGCCACCGGCGGCATCACCCGATGCTGGTCGGTCTGCTCGGGCTCGTGGGAATACACCGGAGACGGACACGCCTTGGCACTGTGGGCCGGTGCAGAGCTTCGCGACATGGAGTTCGTCCAGTTCCACCCGACCGGTATGGTTTGGCCTCCCTCTGTGCGGGGCATTCTCGTCACGGAAGGTGTTCGCGGTGAAGGTGGACGATTGACCAACAGCGACGGGACCCGCTTCATGTTTGACTACGTACCCGAGATGTTCGCCGGCGATCACGCCGATTCCATCGAAGAATCCGACCAGTGGGTTGAGGAAGTCGTGAGTGGAAAACTCGCCACGGTGCGCAGACCACCCGAACTTCTCACTCGAGACGTGGTGGCCAAAGCCATCAACTCCGAGGTCAAAGCGGGCAGAGGCTCGCCCCACGGCGGCGCATTCCTCGACATTTCCCACCGCGGAGAAGAAGCGATTCTGAAGAAACTCCCCTCGATGCATCACCAGTTCAAGGAACTCGCAGGCGTCGACATCAGCAAGGAACCCATGGAAGTTGGACCCACCGCACACTACGTGATGGGTGGGGTCTGCGTCGACGCCGAGTCCCAAGAGACCACCGTCCCCGGCCTCTTTGCATGCGGTGAGGTTGCCTCAGGGCTCCACGGTGCAAACCGCTTGGGCGGGAACTCGCTCTCCGACCTCATCGTGTTTGGGAAGCGAGCAGGTGAGTACGCGGCCAAGCGAGCAAAAGACCTCGCCCAGCCCACCATCGACGAGGTTCAGGTTGGACGAGCCATCGACGACATGATGGCCCCCTTGTTGCGGGAGGGTGGAGAGAACCCGGGCCTGATCTACGACGAGATGCGAGACATGATGCAATCCAAGGTTGGCATCATCCGAACGAAGAGCGAACTGGAAGAGGCGCTCGAGGACATCAAATCCTTCAAACAACGCGCTCTTGACTGCTCACCAGGGTCCGCTCGAAAGTACAACTCGGGATGGCATCAGGCTCTCGACCTGATCAACATGGCCGACGTCTCCCACGCAGCCACGCTGGCTGCGATCACCCGAGAGGAGAGTCGAGGTGGACACACTCGAGACGATTTCCCAACACCGGAAGATGATTATTGGGGCAAGACCCTGAACATCATCTGGATGGAAAACGGAGAAATGAAGATTCGACAAGAGCCCGTCGAGCCCATGCGCGACGACCTCAAGGACGCATTAACGGAAGTGAAAGCGATGATCGCCGAGCGAGCAGAAGAAGCAGGAGGTGGAAATTGATGTCCCTCAAAGGCACCACGCAGTCGTTCACCATCCTGCGAGGTGAAGGCGATGAGGCTGAACTTGAGGCCTACGAACTGGAACTCGACGAAGGCATGGTGGTCCTTGACTGCCTCCACCGAATTCAACACGAACAGGAGCCCGACATGGCGGTGCGCTGGAACTGCAAAGCCGGAAAATGCGGCTCGTGTTCAGCAGAAATCAACGGGCGTCCACGCCTGATGTGCATGACCCGGATGAGTGATGTCGTTGCTGAAACCCCTGCCGGCCAACCCATTGAAATCCGTCCAATGAAGACCTTTCCGCACGTCAAAGACCTCGTGACCGACGTCAGCTGGAACTACGAGGTCGCCCAGCGCATCGCGCCCATCAACGGACCGGAAACCATGGACTGGGAATTCAATCAAATGGAAGCCGACCGAGTCCAACATTTTCGTGAGTGCATCGAATGTTTCCTCTGCGTGAACACCTGCCACGTGCTGCGCGACCACGAACTCTTTGACGACTTTGCAGGGCCTCGAAACCTCGTTCGTTTGGCACAGTACGAAATGCACCCCCTCGATGTTGAGGACCGGGTCCCGGAAATCAAGAAAGAGTTCGGCGTGGAATATTGCAACATCACCCGATGCTGCACCGAAGTCTGCCCTGCAGGCATTCAGATCACCGACGATGCCATCATTCAGCTCAAGGAACGCGTGGTGGACCGCTACTACGACCCCTTGCAACGCATTTGGCGTACCCTGACCCGTCAGAAGGTACGCTACTGAGCCAGAAATCAGCGTGCGTTGAGCCACGACTGAATCCACGACTCGGCCGTGCTGTCCGTTGCCAAGGTCGGATGAGCGAGTGGCCGTACAACAACCAACACGTCCAATTGTCCGCCCCAGGATGCTTTCGCCACCGATACGACCTCGCCCACTTTGGCACCGCCCACATCGGTTCCGAAGGCTGTGCTCTTGATGTCGTATCGGCGGTAGGCCACGGTTTCCTCCGCCTCAGCGTCCAGACGAATCTCCAACGATGGTGGCGACGCTACCGGGTCGAGAACAATTTCATCGGGGTTCAAACGAACAAAAGCAACCTCGGCGTCGATGAGTTCAATGGCTTGATGCATGCGATCGTTTTCCATGCCCAAGATCGAAGCCAACGTCAGCGCAACTCCCTCGGCTCCGAGCGCACCGGGCTGGTGTGGCAACCTCATGGAAATGGATTGAAGAACGACGATGTCGCTGGTGACCCACGTGTATTGCTGGCTCGCAGGGTACATCGGTGCGTGTGGGTTCTCCGTGAACAGGGGTTGACCCCATTCTTCGGGTTGGAGAGGCTCAGCAACCGGCAGGAAACCCGTCGCACCGAGACACAGGACGGCGACACCAACGGCAAGGAGACGCGGCGTTCGGTGCTCGACCCATTCCTCTCGAGCCGCTGGACTGAGAACGGAGAGGAGGAGCAAAACGGGCAGCGCCAACAAGGCCCCTCCGGGAACGCTCCACATCATGAGAGCGAACGCACCGACCACGATGACACCGTTCCTGCCCAAGGTGTGGGTCCACGGGACGTCTTCGGAGAGGTCCGTCCGCCGAGCGTGGTGAACGTACAGTGCGAGCGCACCACCCGCAACGGGCGCCAAGGTCTGGAGGATGCCCTGCCACATCGTGGGTACCGATGCCCAATCTCAGCAAGCCCGACATAGAGGTTCGCCTTTCACCAAGGGTTGATGCAAGGGTTTCCCGTGGGTTTGCTCATGCCGGAGGCGATTCTTTCGTTTCAGTCGGTCCAACACCGGCACGCCGTCCCGGCCCCAAGATTAACCCGCCCTTGGGGCAAGCGACCCGGTCCGGGCATCGTTGGCCTCTCGGTGAATCTCTACCAGGGGGCCGTTCTCGGCCTCGTTGGACCCAACGGTGCGGGGAAAACAACCCTGTTGAGGATGATGGCGGGGGTGTTGCCGGTTCAGCAAGGACGCGTTGAAGCCCGGTTTGAAGGAGATGAATGGAGCGAGGTGAGGGACCTGCGCGAATGGGTGGGCCACATGCCCGAACAGGTTCGCTGGCAGGGACGTGCCTCGGTGGTGGAAGCGCTGACTCAACTCGGGGACATGCGAGGTACCTCCACAACGAGGATTGAGCGCTTGCTGAGTCTGGTCGGACTCAGCACCCGGCGCGACGACCCGCTGGACAACCTAAGCCAGGGCATGCGCCAGCGCCTGTCGATCGCAGCGGCCTTGTTGGGCTCCCCGAAGGTTCTGCTGCTGGACGAGCCGTTCAACGGGCTTGACCCCGTGGCTTCGCAAGCGTTCGCCCGTCTGATCCGCAAGTTAGCAACGAAAGGCGTCAGCGTGGTTGTTTCCTCGCACATGGTGGCTCAACTCGAAGGGCTCATCGACCGCGTGGCGCTCATTCACCGAGGTCAACTCCTCGACGAAGGGCCACTGGCGGATGTTGAACAGCGCTTGGGCCTCAACGGACGCTACGCTGTCAGCGGTGAAGGAGAGGTTGTCCCGACCGCTCTTGCCGACCCCGAGGACATCGTGTCCTTCGAATCGGACGACAGCGGGTGGACCCTCACGGTCAGGGCGCATCACGATGCGCTTCTCCAGAGGGCCCTCAAAGCCAACGTCGTGCTGAAGTCGTGGGCGCCGGTTCGCCCAAATCTCGTGGAGTGGTTGTGCGCAGCCACGGGCATGAGTGCAGAGGATGTATCGCTCGAGGTCGTCTCCTCGGCGATGCTCCCCATGCAGGTTGCGGGGGTGGACGAGGATGAATGACGCACGTCGAATTCTCAACGTCGCAGCTCGTGTTCGCCGGGAACGATTGTCGGGTGTTCGAATCAAGATCATGCTGCCCATCCTCGTGTTGTTCCTCCCCGGCATGGCATGGGGTTTTTCGGACAGCAACATCGTTCTGCCCGGCGGCCACCAACCCGACACCGCCATGGAGGTGCTGTTCTATGCCTCGCTTGGCGTGGTGTTTGGCGCCACGATGTGCGCCGTTCTGATGGCCTTTGACGGGGTCAGCAAGGATCGAGCGAGCGGCATGTTGGAAGTTCGCCTCGCTCAGCCCATGCCCCGGAAGCACCAGGCAACCGCACTGATTCTCGGTCACGCTCAGAGCATCCTCATCCCTGTGTACGCACTTTTGGCAGCATCTGTTTTCGTCGTTCGTCTTCGCATGGGCGCATGGCCCAGCGCAGAAGAACTGCTGGTGTACACCGTCTCCACGGGGCTGGTCGTTCTCTGGTACACGCTGTTTGCGTTGCTTGCGTCAACGTCGGCACGGGAGCAAGGAACGGCGGTCGCCTTCGGAATCGGCGGTTGGTTCTTCTTCACCTTTTTATGGGCGGTTGTCACGACCATGGTCGCCTACGTGTCCGGTGTGGGCGGCGGGGAAGCAAACGACCCGGCATGGGTGGCCCTCGAAGGCATGCTCGACCTGCTTTCACCCAACGGGGTCTACCACCACCTGCTCGAAACCCAACTCCCAACCGTTGAACGCGGTGTTGCGGCGTGGCAATCCTGGGGAGCAGCCCTCCTGTGGACGGTTCTTCCTTGGTTGGCCCTGCATCGCCGAATGGAACGGCTTGTACCCTGAGGGAATCAACCAATGCTTCATGAAGGCGAAAGTCAACGGTCATCCATGACACGCCGTCTCTTCGCACCGATCCTCCCACTGCTCCTTGGGCTTGTTTTGCTCGGAGTGACGACCGGTCCTGTCCTCACATCGTACACCGATGCCCCCGTGGTGTCGCCCACTGAGGGCCGACAGGGCCTCGACGATCAGATCGCTGAAGAGTGCGGCGAACTCACCTTTGAGGATCTTTTCGTGTATGATTTCGCTCTGTTTGAACTCAAGGTTCACGACGATTGGTCAACGGGAGAAATGAACGCCAACGCTTGGGTCAACGGATCCAACGCTGCCACCGTTCGAGACAACCTTGACGGACTGTTCGATGGGACCCCCGGTGGCAACAACTCGTGGATCAGCACCGACGAACGGGAGGCCGTGCGAAACATTGGACCGAAATGCATCGGTGTTATGGACACACGACTCGGCATGCGGGAAGGCATACCTCACTCCGGAGGCGTTGACTGGAACGACTTTGAATTCGTCGAAGAAGGCATCGGATTGGATGAGGTGAATCTGGTCCCAGAGGGACACCCCGACGCCCGAACATGCCGCAGTGTCCGTGCTGGAGCGGACTGCAAAGAGGTCCCTACCTCAATCACCGACGACATGGAGATAAGCCTCTTTTTGGCCAGCGATGGCTCTGACAACAACGTTCGCTGGGACCAGCTCCCCAACAGCGGCACGTCCAACTTCACGCTGGCCATGAACATCAGCAACATGAGCGACGCTGCGTTGGTGGTCACCTTCCCCGTGTTGCAGGGGCTTCGGATGTACGATTTCCGAGTGATTGACAACCAGCCCGAGAGCGGCGAAACCTGCGACCACATCGGCGAACCGTCCTTTGTTTACCTCCCCGACGGAGCGTTGCGAGTCACCCAACTCGTCAGTTTTGACCGAACCCAATGGGAACTCTACTGTAACATGTTCATGGATTTCACCACGGAAGCACCCGAGATGAACGTGCCTCCGGTGTGGGCAAACACCGCTCCGGACAACGGGACCGTTGTTGGAACACCGGGCGAGGGAACCTGGACCTTTGCTTCTGCCGACCTTGGCAACTCATGGGCCAGCGACGACAACGGGTGGTCGCTCAACTGCGAATTTGATGAGGAAGGGTGGAGCGTTTTCACCAACGTTCTCGGGGATTTCTTTGTCACCCAACCGGCCAACAGCGAACAATCAACCGCGACATGCACCGCCGTTGACCCTCTGGGAGCCGTGGACGGAAACGATACGAGAACCTGGACCTTCGGCACGCTCTACACGGCCACCGCAACCGTGGACGAAGACGGACAGTTCGCTCGATTGACCATCGCTCCCAGCGGCCTCGTGGATGAATTCCTCCTTACGGCAAGTGCTGCACAGAACGCGATCATGGGTGGTTCCAGTGTTCCGCTTACGGTCGCTTCAACCCCGACCACAACGGCGGTTCCTCTGCAGGCCCTCCGGCCGGGCGCGTTCAATTTTGCCGTTTCTGCGAATGCGGCGAACATGCTGGCTCACGATGTTGAGTTGTCGCTCGGTTTGAGCAAGCCAAATTCACCACCCGTCGTGCAGGTCGCCGTGAACTTTGACGGTGAAAACGCCACTTGGGACGAGAGCCAACTCAAGTTCTCGATGTACGGTTTGGTTTCTGACCCCGATTTGGAAACGGTCACGCTGACCCTCACCATTTGCGGTGCTGACTATCAAGGCTTCAACATCGACGGCATCAACTGGGTGGTTGAAGTCTCAATCGCCATCTGTCTCGCCAACGGCCTGGAAAATTACGATGTGGTCATCACTGCGGTCGATGACTCCGGTGCAAAGACTGAAATCGACGTGGCCATCCCGAGCCCTGTCCCCGACGAACCAACCCAAACCAGCCCAACGGTTACCGAGGACGAAACAGGATCGTTGCCGTCCGTCTCGTTCATGGCCACCGTATCAATGCTCGGTGCAGCGCTGCTGCTTCAGCGACGTAGGAACGGCGAAAACCGACAACACCAAAAGGACTTGACCGCAGGAAAGCACAGGTCTTGAGATGTTCACGGGCACGGTGGAATCCAAAAGCCACGAGGGTGGCTTGCTCGTCAATTTTGAGGGCTCCTCACCGGCGTTGAACGCCATCATGGTCCGAGCCGACGATGGAACGTACATTGGAAAAGTGGACGGCGTCATTGGAAGCACCAACCGCCCCTTGGCCCATGTCGCTCATGTGGACCGGGCGTTGGACATGGATGCGCTCGTTGGTGTTGCGGTCACGGTCCGAGCAAAACAAAAGCCTCGAGAAGACCGTGGTGGCCAACGCCGAGACGACCGGAGGCAAGGTGGCCGAGACAGTCGAGGCCAGCGGAACGACCGAAGAGGCGGCGACCGCGGTGGACAGCGATGGGACGACCGAAGGCAGAGCGGTCGAGACAACCGAGGCCGAAGGGACGATCGAAGGGGCGGCGACCGCGGTGGACAGCGATGGGACGACCGAAGGCAGAGCGGTCGAGACAACCGAGGCCGAAGGGACGATCGAAGGGGCGGTGACCGCAGAGGTCGTCAACCCGGCGTCACCTTCAGCGACAACGATTGGACGTGCGGAAGCTGCAACAACGTCAATTTCTCATTCCGAACCGAATGCAACCGGTGTGGAGCACCTCGCCGGGGCGGGGGAGGTGGGGGAGGCCGCTCGAGCGGTCATCGAGACCGGCCACAACGTGGAAACGACCGCAGGCGCTCCTTTGCACCACGAGACCGACGCGATCATCGAAACCCCCGAGGCGGTGGACGCCCTCGAGACGACGAAGGTCGGATCAGAGGACGACCGCAGGGGGACCGAAACGATTGGCAAAGGCGAGGCGACGGTAAGCGAGAGGGACGTGGTGACGACCGACGAGGTGGTCGACCGCAGCAGCGAAGAACGTCCGAAGGAAACTTCCGTCGCTCAAAGGGAAAACGACCGGGGCACGCACACAACCGCCCCCCGAGGGATTTCCGGACCCCCCGTCGGTTTGAGCGAAAAGACGAGTGAATGGACGTGATGAATTGAGCGCTGAGTCTCACTACCTGAACGCACTTGAAGCGCTTGACGGGGGCGACCGAGACCGCGCCATCAAGGAAGCGCAGAGAGCCACCAAACTTGACCCGGACCATCTTGAGGCCTGGTCGGTTTACGTCGATGCCTGCCTGCCAGCGGGCGTGGCGCCGAGCATGAAAGACGGCGCCAGAGCTCTCGCAGCCATCAAGAAAATTGTCGCTGCAGACCCGAGCAGAATGGACATGTGGGTCCGAGGCGGCCGTTTGATGGCCGACGAACTTGGCATGCTCCACGATGCCCTTCACTGGTGGCAGGCGTGCAGAGAGGTGGCCCCTGACGAGGTCACGCCCGTGGTCGAGATCGCTTCCATCCTGGCGGACATGGGTGAATATTCCGAAGCGCAGCTGCGCCTCCAGGCCATTTTGGACGACAACATGGACGTCGGCATGACCCAGTTCCGTAAAATCAACGGGTTGCTCCAACTGGTCAAAGCAGCCGCTGTCCAACAACAGGATGTTTTCCGACCCAACGAGAAAAATCACAACGGCTGGCACGCCATTCGTCAAAAAATGGGAAAACCGCCCATTTCTGAAAACACCCTTTTCCTGATCACGGCGGTTCCGCTGCTTCTGATCATGATCGTCCTTCTTCAGAGGGTGCGAGGACCAAAACTCGACGTCTCCGTGCTGTGTTTCAATTCGCTGATGATTCTCATTGTGATACTGCTGTGCATCCGAAACGCGAAGCGTTGGTTTCAGCTCATCAACCGCCCTGCGTTCAACCTGCTACGAGCGATGAATTTTGAGGCGGCAACGGGTTACACCGTCATCGAGGAGGAAATCCGAACCTCCGTCCTCTACATGTACATCATGCAGCGAAAACCCGTTGCCTGGCAGGAGCGCATGTTGAAGATCATCGACAAGGGTACGCCGCTTCCAAAAAACTGGCGGATGCGAACGCCCGATTTTGATTCCCACCTTGATTCGGAAGGGTACATCCCCATCGAGGAAGAGCCGTCCCTCGACCCCTACGAAGAAGAGTGATTGACGGGCGGACGTTGCCCGCCGTCAACGGACAGAGAAGTGGTCCATGCGGTCAAGGAATCGCTTGAACACGGTGATTCCAACCGGACGTCTCGTCAAACACCGCGGTCTTCGTTTGATTCCAGATGTCCTGAATGTAGGTCTGATTGGACTGTTTACCAATTTCAACGTGGAATGCATAGCCTTGGGCGTTGATAAACACGGCATGAGGAATCGATGTCACTTCCACCTCGATGGCAAGGTCAGGGTGGAGAACAAACGGCCGATCAACGGTGCGGTTGAGATTTTGCTCAGTCGTGTTGTGCCAGGCGCTCATGTTCGCATAGCGTTCCCTCGCATCACGAGAGAACACAAGCACAAGGTCGGCGGGAATTACACGGTCGTACGCATCCAACGTTGACTCGCAATGGGCGCACCATGGAGCGGAGAAATAGGCAAGGTACGACGTGTTCCGGAAGGAGACTCCAGAACGACTGACGTTGTTGTGATCGACGCCCTCCCAAGCGGGGAATTGTTGAGCGGTTGGCAACGCCACCTCAACAGGTTCCTCGATGGTGGACGGAGCTTCTGTGAGACAGCCAGCCAACACCACTGTGAGGGAAACCAAGACAATCAACGCGCTCCGCATGATGGTATCGAGGGTTCTCCAGCGACTCCCGTTGAAGAGACTTGCTCATCCGCGTGCACCGCGAGGGGGGGGATCGAAAGGGAACAACCACAACCGTCCAGAGCAGTCGATCCGACAAAGCCAGCGAAATCAAGTGGCAAAACGGAAGCAAGAGAGGCTCCGCTCGTCCGGTTCAGCCAGCCAGATGCTCAATCTCAACGGGTGCCGAGGCCACCCCAGGCCTCAAACCCTTACTGTTGCGATTGTGCGTACTGGACAGCGTACTGCTGGGCGTAGGCTGCAGCGGTGGCTGCATCGTAGCCTTGCGACATGAACTGCTGGTAGTACTGTTCGTACACCGCCTGATCGTAACCGGCCGCAGGTTGCGCCGCTTCCGGTTGGGCAGCAGCAGGCTGGGCAGCGGGCTGCGCAGCGCCACCTCCGACGTACTGAGCCGCAAAGGCACGAGCGGTCTCCTCAGGGTAACCCTGAGCGATGAGTTGCTGTACGTACTGCTCGGTTGGATCCAGGGCATCGGCACCAAAGGCGCCTTCCATGCCGGCAAAGGCATCGTCCTTCTCGTCGCCACGACGCATGAACATCAGCGATGCGACGATGATGATCACGAGAACGGCGCCACCAATGATCAACATCATCGGGTCCAGGCCGCCAGCGGCTGCATCGCCGCCCTCGGTGGATTGAGGTTCGGTCCACTCGCCGGTGACCGGGTCGTACGACCACGCACCGTTCCATTGACAATCGCCGTTGGAATCGATGACAAACTCACCGCCGGCTTCAAGCGCCTGCGGGTTCGCTTCCAAACCCTGACAGGCGGGCAGGTCAAGTTCAATCCACTTGATCGTGACCCATCGCTCGTTGGGGAAAGTGCCCTCGTAGTACTTGATGTAGACCGATTGCTTGGTCGAGGTGTTCGTGTAGAACCCACTCATGTCGAGGGTCAACTCGAAGTTGTCCCCGTCACCGAGGTTGTCGCTCTTGGCCCAGAGTTGCTGGAGACCGAGCTGGTACTTGACGGCGGCCGATGCGCTGAGGTTGTCTTGGAAGAACGCAGCCTCGACGAACACCTCACCCGTTTCAGAGCCGGACAACACGGTGCCCGAAATGGTGATCGTGTCGTCGACGAACTTGGTGTTGTTGAGGTTGGCGTTGTCCCACTGCACGTCAGGTGCCTCGTCGCCAAAGCCATCCGGCACGACGACGAAGTACATTCGATGCTTTTCGGAGAACTTGCCTGCGCTGTCGTAAACCACGAGCTCAATGCGGATTTGGTTTTCCGTGGTGCCCGTCGAATCAACGGTGACGTTCTGGAACTTGTAGGACCACTGTCCGCCGCTGGCAGCGGTTTGGGTGAACGTGTGTCCGGTCAAATCGAAGGAATCGTCCCCGTACGGTGCGTCGAAGAGAACCTTCCACTCGTAGGTCTCAATGCCGTTGCCTTCCAAGGCGTCCAAGTCCATGGACCCGCTGGCGTCGAAGTGGACGACCAGTTCGCCGTCGTCGCCCTCACCCTGCAGGATGAGGCGATGGACGTCCCATTCGGCGTTGGAAACCGTCTTGGTTCCCACGAACTCGACGTTGTCCTCGTATTCCTGGCGGATGTCGATGACGGCGTCGGCATCGGGTCGGAACTCATCGGCCAGCACGTCGTTGGTTTCAACGGTCACGTCGATGATTCGGGCGTGACCGTTCTCGTCGTGCAGCATCAGGGTGATGTGCCATTGTTCGCCTTGAGCGCATCCGGTTTGCGAAGCCAAGTCTGCCTTGCAGAACATCATGCTGGGTTCCGACTCGGTCGTGTGGCCGGTGACACCACTGGCAAGGCTGCTGCCGTCCCAGTTGGTCGGGCCGTCGATGATCCAGTCGGTCTCAAGCGAGGCGGTTGTGTCGGTTTCGTAGCTGAAGGTCAACGTGGCCGAACTCTTCATGTGTTGG
>OCVP010000883.1_pt1 | contig 13334 bp, 15 predicted proteins | sample 1539171 | NCBI WGS metagenome assembly OCVP01 (sample SAMEA51879418, study PRJEB22527) | metagenome
GTGATGAAGGAGTAACTAAAATGTATTCTAAAACACCCAGTCGTCTTATCCATTGTGTGTGCCCAATTACGCCCCAAAGTGTAGACGCAACTCCTGCTACAGCAGTAATAATTGGATCAAATCCTATTAACGGCATTACAATGAAAAATGGCACTTTTGTTATCGGCCCAAACCAAGCTTGTCTTAATGAAACAGTAAAGTTCATTTCTTCACTAGAATGATGATTCATGTGAACTGCCCACATGAAACGAACTCTATGTGAAAAGCGATGATACCAGTAGTAAACAAAGTCAATCATTACAAAAGTTACGATCCAAACAGCCCATGTTGGAAGCAGTTCATTCACTGTAATAAATTTGAATTGGTAAAGATAAATGTATAGAAAAAAAATTGAGCTTTTTGTTAGAAGCCCAATCATAAAATTTCCAATTAACAATCCTAGGCCCGCTAGGGTATCTTTAAATTTATATAAACCTAACCCATTTACAGTTGAGTAAATTACCTCTGCTGTAATGAGTAATAGAACAATTGGTACGCCGTATGCGTATATGTCGAATTCAGTCATTTTTTCTATTGAAATGTATAACATTAGAATTATTTCAAGAAAATATGAAAAATTTAATCTTTATCATTCTTATCAGTATTAGCTTGGCTTTTTCTGCTTCAGCTAAGAATGACGGTGGAGGCAGCTCAGGAGGCAGCTCAGGAGGCAGCTCAGGAGGTAGTTCTGGAGGCAGCTCAGGGGGTAGTTCTGGAGGCAGCTCAGGAGGTAGTTCTGATAGTGGCGGAGGAAGTTATTCGGGAAGTACTGGCTATGATAAGGAATTAAAACGAATTCTGTTTGAAATCGAAAAGAATGAGAATTATCAAGGTGCTCTTAAAGACTTAGAAATTTATGTTTATGAAAATCCTCAAAATGCAAACGGTTGGAATTTAATTGGCTTTGCAAGTCGCAAACTGGGCAAATTTGATGACGCAGAACTATATTATAATACAGGTTTAGAAATTGAACCTCGACATGACGATATATTGGCCTATCAAGGTGAGCTTTATTTGCAAACAGATCGATACGAAATGGCCCTTGAAAACCTAGCAATACTAACAGATATCTGTATCTTCAATTGTTCAGAAAAAATCGAGTTAGCCGAAGCAATAAAGAAATATGAGTTAGAGAATAATCTTTAACCAGTTGATTTATTTTCCCAGTCAAATTAATCTTTTATAGGAAAATTTGTCATGATTAAAATTTTAGTCTTTTTTGTTCTTGGGGCAGCTACTCTATACTTTATAATCAGGGCCTTAGTTAACACTGAGCCTGGCAAATTATCCCGTGTCATAAAGATTATTATCTTTGCTGCAATCATAATCGCTGTTGTCTTTATGCTAACTAGAGGTAACTTAGGTTTTCTTGCACCTATCATTGGACTTGCAAGAAGATTGTTAGTTGGTTTTTAAAAATGATAGCTGCAAAAAAAAGTTTTATTGTCATAATCTTCTTCTTATCATCTCTGATTTTTTTTACTTCTTGCGATAATGACCCAAATCAATCAGCAGCATTTACTGGAGTGCGGGTAATTGATAACTCATACTCTCCACCAGTAGTAAGAATAAATGAAGGAGGGAAGGTTAGATTCAATAACTGGGGCAATAATCCACATAATGTAATTGCCGTTGACGAAACCTGGGGCTCATACGAAGAGATACCTAAAGGTGATTACTTAGATATTACTTATGAAGATGAAGGATTATACAAGTACTTATGTTCATTCCACGCATCACCTGATGGTGAATGGGGAATGGTTGGGTCTGTTGTCGTTGGCGATATAAATTATGAAGATTATACAAACTTTTCAAAAATGGATGTAGTTCCATCTTTCTCTGGGTCAGTGAGAAATGTACCTGATGATTATGAAACAATTCAAGATGCTGTTAATGCATCAAATCCTGGGGACTTAGTTCTAATTAAACCCGGAGTTTATTATGAAGAAGTTGTAGTAAATGTTCCCTCAATAACAATTCGTGGCTGGGATAGAAATAATACAATTATTGATGGTGAATTTGAAAGAGGTAATGGCGTTCTTGTTGCAGGAGTAGATGGTGTAGTAATTGAAAATATAACTGCACGCAATGCATTGCTCAATGGTTTTTATTGGGCAACAGTTAAGGGATATCGGGGGTCATATTTAACAGCCTACAACAACGGTGACTATGGTGTTTATGCATTTGATGCTGTTGATGGAGTATTAGAGCATTCATATGCGTCAGGATCTCCTGATGCAGGTTTTTATATTGGACAATGCTATCCTTGCGATGCAATTGTGAATAATGTTATCTCAGAAAATAACGGACTAGGTTATTCCGGAACTAATTCTGGAGGTTCTCTCTACATTATTAGTTCAGTATTTAGAAATAATAAAGGAGGTCTAGCTCCAAATACATTAGATTCTGAATTACTACCTCCTGAAAGAGAGACATTTATTATTGGGAATTTAATTGAAAATAACAACAATAATGATGCTCCTGCTACAAAATCAACTTACTTATCTTTTGGTAACGGCGTAATCATTGCTGGCGGCAATAATAACATAATCAAAAATAATGTGATCGCTAACCATGATTTATATGGCGTCATTCTTACTGCAGCAGCTGATGTGAATTATTGGCCAGCCCATGGAAACAGAGTTGAAGATAATCTAATTTTATCATCTAACAGGGCAGACATGGCAATTAGTGGCGTATCCAATCTTGGTAATTGTTTTAAAGGAAACTATTTTAATACATCTATACCGCCAGGTTTGCAGTCTTTAAATAATTGTGACGCAGGGTACATTCCATTAAGTTCAGATCTATCAGGTATGTGGTCATCGCTTGCAAGAATTATTCATGCGAGTGACGGTGGATATCAACAAGGTGACTGGAGATCTTTTCCTAAACCTGAAAATCAACCAAATATGCCAATTATGGAAAAGTTGTTAAATCAAGGATATGATAAGAAAAATTTACCTACCTATATGATCAGAAAGTCTGTAAAGCCAGCTGTCGAGGTTTTTCAACAATTCGAAGATGTACTGAATGATATTGAATTACCAGAAGAAGCAAGAAACTATTTGAACTAATAGTTTAATTGTTTAACCTATTTATAGGAGATTTTAGATGCCAGGTGTTACTTTTTTTCCATTAAATGATGTACCGTTTTTATCATTATTTTTTAACTTTTATGGCTACTATCTTCCCATATTTTTATATGCGACATGGACGTCTACTGCATTATTTGATTTATTTCTTTCAAAATACAGAGGCACGACTGGAAAAGTAATTTGGACATTTATCGTCATGTTCATTCCTCTAATCGGCTCATTAATCTATCACCTATTTGCAGCTAGGGAGTTAGATGTCACGATTAGGGCGACCATGATCTTTGGTGGTATTGGTATTTTAATAATTGTTTTTCTCTATCTCGGTCTTGCCCTTTAATTTTTCGAAGTGATATTTGATTCAAGAATTACCCCAATTAGAAGAGATTTAGCTTCAGCTGAATATAAAGCTATTGTAAAAAGAAAAAAATATGTGAATGCAAAGCCAGCTACAGTTAAGAGCACATTTTCTCCACTTTATTCAAATAAAGGTTCAAAATTAAGTACTCAACTATTGTATGGTGAAGAATGTGATGTTTTTGAAACTAAAAATGGGTGGTCTTGGATTCAGTCTCGAAGAGATAATTATGTTGGATATACTCCTTCTATTAATCTAACGAGAAAAACTTATAAACCTAATTCAAAAGTAATCTCCTTAAGAACAGTTATTTACACTAAACCAGATATAAAAAGTGCCACAAAAGGTTACTTGAGTTTTAACTCATTAGTTGAGGTAATTAAAATTAAGGGAAAATATTCGCTTATTAAAAATTTGGGTTGGTGTCCAAGTCTAGATCTTGTAAAGGTTAAAAGTAGCAAATTCAATCATATAGATTTATCAAAACAATACTTAGATACCCCTTATCTATGGGGTGGAAGAGACTCAATGGGCATAGATTGTTCAGGGTTAATCCAAAATCTCCATCAGATTAATAATAGGCCTTTTCCAAGGGATACAGATATGCAAGAGATATTTGTAACAAATGAAGTCAAGTATGAAAAAGATCTCAAAGCGGGAGATCTAGTATTTTGGAAAGGGCATGTTGCGATGATGATTGATAATTCGAATATCATTCATGCAAATGCTTTTCATATGAAAACTGCGATTGAGCCACTAAGTACAGCGAAGAAAAGAATATTAAAATCAAATGGTAAGATTAAAAAGCTTGGAAGGTTATGAATTAATTGAATGAAAATTTATTTCTAATAAACCAAAGCAGAATCAATGAAGGAATTACCATGACAGCGGTAATTATAAAGAAAACACCCCAATCTCCCTGCAACCAGTCGACTAATGATCCTGAAGATGATGCCATTAGTGTTCTTCCAGCTGTTCCAAGCGATGCCAAAAGGGCATATTGAGTTGCGGTATACGTTCGGTCAACAAGTAGCGAAATAAAGGTAACAAAAGCCACAGTTGCAAAAGCTGCAGCCAAATCATCAAGTAATACTGCGGCAGCAAAGAGTAAAACTGATTTCTCAGACCATGCCATTACACTAAACATTATGTTTGTAATCGCCATTGCAATTCCTGAAATGAATAGCGCTCTAACAACACCTGATTTTATGGAAAACCAACCACCCAATAATGTAAATACAATTGTTGTTATCCATCCAAGTCCTTTTGAGTAAATTGCAATATCAGATTTTGAAAATCCCATTTCGTCGTAAAATATTATGGACATACGTCCCAAAAATGCCTCACCAATTTTAAATAAAAATATGAACCCGATAATCAACAGACTGATGGTTAACCCATTTTTTTTGAAGAAACTAATTAGTGGACTTACGATAGTACTTACAAACCAGGCTGAAAATTTATTTAACTTTAAACGATCTTGATCACTTTTTTGAGCAATTTGCCTTTTATTCGATAGATCTTCTGGAATAAATAAAAGTCCAATATTAAAAAGAAAAATGATTAAGCAAATGAACAGAAAAGTTAATTGCCAATAATTAGCTAAGCCTTGCTGTTCAAAATAATCAGCAACAAAAAGTGTGAGCATTCCACCTATTTTATAACCCGTCCACCAACCAACCACAGCTATTGATGCGCCAGCTGCCATTGATGCTTTTTCATTCTCACCTATTTGCTCAATTCTTAAAGCATCAATTGTTATATCTTGAGATGCCGAGGAAATAGCTATCAATAATCCAAGTAAAATAATTAATTCTAAATTTGTAACAGGATTGAGAGTTGTCCAAATAAATAGACATACCAGTATTATTGCTTGTAAAGAAATGATCCACGATTTCCTGTGGCCAATTTTTTGTGTCAAGAAAGGAATTTTTACACGGTCAATAATTGGAGCCCAAATAAAGTTAATTGCATATACACTAAAAATAAGACCCGCCCATCCAATTGTACTTCTTGATAATTCATAATCTTTAAGCCAAAGTGAAAGAGCACTTCCAATTATCACCCAAGGAAAACCACTAATTGCTCCAAGCAGCAAGATGCGCAGCATTCTATTATCAAAATAAATTGATAATCCTACATTTTCTCTCGTCATTAAATATTAGAATAGGTAATAGTGCCGACTGACGTCAATCAATATATTGCAGATTATTCGGACTTATTCAATTGGTGCAGGATTATCGCTGAAGCTTCTAAGATAAAGTATGACGTTTGCTCTATCTTTTTCTTTTTTTAGACCCACAAAAGACATTTTTGTACCTTCAATATATTTTTTTGGATTTAAAAGATATCCGTTAAGTTGCTCATATGTCCAGTTGCCTCCGTATGCCGCCATTGCATTTGAGTATTTATAATCCTCTTTTGAACCAATATCTTTATTTACTATATCCCAGAGCGCTGGCCCAATTTTATTTGCTCCACCTTTTTCTACAACATGACACTGTGAACATTTCTTAAAGACCTTTGCACCTTTTTCTATATCTGCTGATGCAAGCAGAGTCTGAATTGGTATTTCAGGTTCCGCAGTAGCAGTGTCGTCTGCCATTGCTGCTGATGCAGACACCACCATATCTTCAGCGCCCTCAACTTGATAGGCTGCTACCTCAGGTTTTTCAACATGATATAAAATCTCACTGAAGTTTGCTAAACCGATAAATACAAGGGCCACAACTAATACACAGGCTACAATTTTATTAATTTCGAATGAATCCATGATGTCTCTTGACGTAATTAGATAATTATTTAAACAATAACCGAATTTAATCAAGTTTTTATGCGTCTTCTAGTCGCATAATTTATTTATGATAAGCCAAGAAAACACAGCGATAATCATCCCGGTCAGATTACAAGCGAGCAGGCTACCAAATAAGCCTTTGCTCGACATTGCTGGCAAACCAATGATCCAACATGTTTGGGAGTCAGCCATTGCTTCTGATTTGGGTCGAGTAGTGGTTGCTACAGACAGTGATGAAATCGCCAAGTGTATTGAAAGTCTTGGGGGTGATGTATGTATGACTTCTGAAAATCATCAGACAGGTACTGATCGCATGCATGAAGCGCTTCAAGTAATTGATCCAGGTAAAATGATTCATTACATCATTAATTTGCAAGGCGACTTGCCTACAATTAACTCGATGGCTTTAGAGAAAGTTTTAAATTTATTATCATCAGAAGAAAATGAAATAGGCACACTGGTCACCCAGTTTGAAAGAGAGGAAGATCTAAAGAAAGAGCAATTTGTAAAAGCAGTCTGTAATTTATCTGGTAGTGAAACTGAATCTTATGCAGAGAATTTTGTAAGAAAACAAGGAGATTATGATTCTAAGAACCTTTTTCATCACATAGGTATTTACTCTTTTAAGAGAGATGCTCTAGAAAAATTTGTCACTTTGTCTCAAACTGATCGAGAAAAAAATGAAAAATTAGAGCAATTAAGAGCACTTGATAATAATATGAAAATAAAAATTGGTTTAATTGACTTTTTACCTCTCGGAGTTGATACTCCGGATGACTTAGAAGAAATTAGAAAGATATTAAGCAAATGAAAAAAATAGCTTTCCAGGGTGAACTCGGAGCTTATTCACATCTTGCGTGCATTGAAGCTGCGCCTGATCACAATCCTGTTGCGTGCAGAACATTTGAGTCTGCCATGGAGCAAGTTAATGCATCAGAGTGTCATTTAGCCATGATACCAATTGAAAACTCGGTCGCGGGCAGGGTAGCGGATATTCACTACTTACTTGGTGGATATGATTTAAAAATATATTCAGAACACTTTCAAGAGATCAATCATCAGTTAATGGTAAAACCAGGCGCTTCCTTAGATACAATTAAAAATGTACGTAGTCATTCTATGGCTATTGGACAATGTCATGCTGCGATAAAAAAATATAATTTAGATGTCATCATAATGGCGGACACCGCAGGTTCTGCCAAATTTATTAGTGAGCAAGGAACAATGGAAGATTCAGCGATTGCCTCAACACTTGCAGCTGATACTTATGGATTAGATATAGTAGATACAAATATTCAAGACATGAAAAATAATACAACTCGATTTTTAATAATGTCAAAAGAACTTCAACAAGAAAGAAACGAAAACTTGTCATACCTGACAAGTTGCATATTTGAAGTAAAGAGTGTTCCTTCAGCTCTTTATAAGGCACTCGGAGGTTTTGCAACTAATGGGGTCAATCTAACTAAATTAGAGAGTTTTATTGTTGATGGTGATTTTAATAAAGCTCAATTCTATATTGATCTAGATGGCCACGCTGAAGATCAATCGGTAAAAGGAGCTTTAGAAGAACTATCCTTTTATACTGAAAAACTGAAAGTCTTAGGTGTTTATCCAAAACATTCATATAGAAACAATTAGTTTACTTATTGTGCATCCAAGCAACAATTAATTGATGAGCTACAGCCATTGCAGGAGGTATCCATATTCTGTCAGGGCTTTTACCAACGAATATACGATTTAAGTCTTCTCGAGATAACCATACTGCATCTTCAATTTCATCCTGATCTAAATCAGTTGTATCACCATCTGTTTGACAGAAACATGCGATCATTAATTGAGAAGGAAATGGCCATGGTTGGGTAAATTTATACTCAACACTTGTAACATTTAATCCCACTTCTTCTTTAACTTCTCTAATAACTGCATCTTCGATGGTTTCACCCGGTTCTAAAAAACCTGCCAGTGCTGAGAACATTCTGGGTGGAAATATTTTTTGGCGACCGAGTAAACATTTGTCTTTAAAAATAGGAAGCATGATTACGACAGGGTCAACACGAGGAAATAATTCTACGTTACAATTTTTGCAAATTTTTTTGCAACCTGCATCAACAGTTTCAAGTCGGGAACTTTCACATCTGGTACAAAAAATATTGGATGAATTCCATTCGACCATCGACTTAGCCTGGGCAAGAATACCTGTGTCTTCCGGGGAAATACTCTGCGCTATCGATCTTAAATCAATAAATTTACAGTTGGGAAATGCAGTTTTGTCGAAGTCTTTGTTACTTTTTGATAAATCTATGGCGTAGTAGCTTTTATTTTTTAACTTGCCTAGGAAAAGCAAATAAGCATCTTCAATAAAATTTTTTATTTGATCATATGTGGCTAAAAAAATTGTTGAATTTGAGCCAGGTTCACTGCTCACGTGTATCAATGGTTTCCCTGAGTGAAAAACAACAAAACGTGTTTCATTGTCCAATAAATTTGCTTTTTGCCAGTCTTTATCGCTTCTAAAACCTGACATTCTATCGAGAGGATTATTTGCAAATATTATTTTGTTCATTAATTTATTATTTATTAAACAACATTTTATTTTCGTTATGATACAATATTTTGGGAGATTGAGTAGACAAGTTATTCGCCAATCCGGTCAGGTCTGAAAAGAAGCAGCCGTAACGAAGATATTTGGGTTACGTTGATCTCCCACTAAAGATTAGTGATTTTTATGTCCGAAACAACCAACATACCTATTCCATTAAAATATAGACCGCTAAAGTTTAGTGAACTTATTGGTCAAGATCTCATGTCTAAGACAATACAAAATGCAATTGAGATGAATAGAATTGCCAACGCTTATTTACTCACAGGGGTTAGAGGTGTGGGGAAAACAACGACAGCTAGAATTATCGCAAAATCACTAAATTGTTTGAACATAACGGAGCAAGATAACAACGAGCCATGTGGGGTTTGTGACAATTGTAAAGCGATAACAGAGTCCAGAAGTGTTGATGTTTATGAAATGGATGCAGCATCGCGCACCGGAATAGCTGATATAAGAGAGCTGATTGAAGGCGTTCAATACTCGCCCGTATCATCAAAGTATAAAGTATATATTATAGATGAAGTTCATATGTTATCGACCGCAGCCTTTAATGGATTACTTAAAACATTGGAAGAGCCGCCACCTCATGTGAAATTTATTTTTGCAACTACTGAGGTAAGAAAAATACCTACAACCATACTATCAAGATGCCAAAGATATGATTTAAAAAGAGTTGAACCTGACGATTTAGTTATTTTTTTAAAATCTATATGTGAAAAGGAAACTGTTGAGTTTGAAGAAGGTGCATTGAAAATTATCGCAAGAGCTGCAGATGGATCTGTAAGAGATGGCCTGTCTATACTCGATCAATCTATTGCATTTTCAGGTAAACATATTTCTGAAGAGCAAGTAAAAGAGATGATCGGTTTAAACGATCCAACCAAAATTTTAGAACTAATCAAATTCATTACTGCTGGTCAAACTCAACAGTCACTTGAAAAAATAAATGAACTTTATGACAACGGAGCTGATCCATCAATGATTGTAAAAGATCTGATAGAAACTGTTCATAGTTTGACTATGATTAATATTGATGCAGCTGAGGGAGTTAAAAGCTCACTTACAGACAGTGAATATAATGCAGTGCAAGAGGTAGCAGGTAATCTTGATGTATCCACTCTCTCAATGATCTGGCAAATGCTTAATAAGGGATTGCATGAAGTTACAGACTCATTTTCTCCCATAACTTCGCTTGAAATGTTGATCATTAGGATCATTTATTTAAATGATATACCAAAACCTAATGAATTAATAAGTGAACTAAATAATATGGTTGAAAAAAATGATAATAAAATACAGGATAAATCAGGAGAAACATCTTCAGAAATGGATCCAAAAGTAAAAGAAATTATTGATTTCTTTCCTGGGACTGAAGTTGAACAAATTGAAGAGAAATAAATATGAATAATTTTAACAATATGATTAAGCAGGCCCAAGACTTGCAAAAAAAAATGGCTGAGGCTCAGGAAAAGGTAGAAACACTGGAAGCCGAGGGTATCTCAGGTGGAGGAATAGTTAAAATAACTATAAATGGAAAAAATAATGTAACTTCTGTAAACATTGACGAAACAGCGATAGATAAAAATGAGAAAGAAATTTTAGAAGATTTGATAGTTGCAGCTTTTAATGATGCGCGAGACAAAATTCAAAGAAAAATTGCGGATGAAATGAGTTCTCTTACCGGTGGTATAAAACTTCCTCCAGGAATGAAACTGCCTTTCTAGTATGAAATCTCGTATATCTAATCCAGAAATTGATAAGTTAATACTTTTAATCAGTAAACTGCCTGGTTTTGGACCCAAATCTGCGAGCAGAGCAGCACTTCATTTAATAAAGAATAAAGAACAGTTAATGGTCCCACTCGCTGAGTCGCTTTTATCATCGAGTGAAAATATTGTTACATGTGAAATTTGTGGAAACATAGATGTTAATTCTCCATGCATGATCTGCACAAATGAGGGTCGATCTAAAAATCAAATCTGTGTTGTTGAAAATATCGCAGATCTATGGGCACTTGAGAAATCTGAAGTATTTAACGGACTGTACCATGTGTTGGGTGGTAACCTATCTGCTATAAACAGCATTGGGCCCGATGATTTAAATCTAAAAAAACTTATTGATCGAATTGAAGGCGAAAAAATTGACGAAGTCATATTGGCTTTGAGTGCAACAGTTGATGGTCAAACAACCGCTCATTACGTAGCAGATACATTGTCAAAACACAGTGTTGAAGTGAGTCGTTTAGGACACGGCGTGCCTGTTGGTGGTGAGTTGGATTACATGGATGAAGGAACTATTGCCGCCGCTCTCAGTGCACGACAAAAAATTTAGTTTTATTGTATTTTCTCAATTTTTTTATTCAATCTTGACCTTATATCTAAGTTAGCCTATCTAAAGATTATGACAGTAAAAAAGATTTTAACTGCTCCAGATCCGTTTTTAAAACAGATTTCAAAACCAGTTGATGAAGTAACTAAAGAGATCCAGGATCTAATGGATGACATGTTGGATACCATGTATGACGCACCTGGAATAGGATTAGCAGCGGTTCAAATCGGAGTTCCTTTGCGTGTAATTGTGATGGATATAAGCTGGAGAAATGAAGAGGGTATAAAAGAGCCCCTTTATTTTGTTAACCCTGAAATTACAGTAAAAACAAAAAATCTTTCAACGTATGAAGAGGGATGTTTATCGGTCCCAGATCAATACGCAGAAATTGATCGTCCAGAAGAATGTGAAATAAACTTTCTTGATTATAATGGAAAAAAGTCGACTCTAAACGCTAAAGGATTATTAGCGACCTGCATCCAACATGAAATGGATCATCTTGAAGGAATTCTTTTTATTGATCATTTATCAAATATGAAACGCAACATGATTGTAAAGAAGCTCATCAAAACAAGAAAACAATCAAAAAAAGAACGAATCGTCGCTTAGATAAAATGAAAAATTATCGCATCCTATTCATGGGCACAGCCCCATTCGCAGTTCCATCTTTAAAAAAAATTGTTTCTTCAAATAATCATTTGGTGGGTGTATATACATCCCCCGCAAAAAAGGCTAACCGAGGAATGAAATTATCAATTTCACCAGTGGCAGAATTTGCTGAAGCTGAAAATATAGAAATTAGCTCGCCTCCTTCGATTAGTTCATCAGAGGAATTAAAAAAACTACAAGAAATGAATTTGGATATGATAATTGTTGTTGCTTATGGACTGATATTACCTGAAGAAGTAATCAATTTACCTAAACTTGGTTGTTTTAATGTACATGCATCTTTACTTCCTCGGTGGAGGGGTGCTGCACCAATTCAAAGAGCAATGATTGAAGGTGATCAGACTACGGGCGTTACAATTATGAAAATGGATAAAGGCCTTGATACAGGAGATATTGGGCTGCAAAAAGAAATAAAAATAGAACAACAAAACTACAGTGAGTTAGAAAAAGAACTCGCAAATGAAGGAGCTGAATTGCTTATAAACTTTATTGATAGATTAGATGGCTCTATTCAGTTTACTAAACAAAATGACACGCAGGCCTGTTATGCGAAGAAAATACAAAAACAAGAAGCTTTAATTGACTGGACTGAAAATGCTGAGAAAATAAATAGACGCATAAATGCTTATAATCCTAGCCCATGCGCTTGGTTTTCACTAAATAATAAAAGAATTAAAATACTGAAGGCTGAGGTAATTCATGAGAAAGGTGAGGCCGGAAAGATTATGAATGAAGAATTTTTAATTGGTTGTGGCATTAATTCAATAAGACCGTTGCTTCTCAGAGTTGAAGGTAAACAAGATTGTACAATCAATGACTTTCTCTTAGGACATAAAATTGAAGTTGGCTCTTATATTCAATGAACAGGTACAAAATAAAAATTGAGTATGATGGCACCCCGTTTGTCGGATGGCAAAGACAAGAAAATGGACAATCAGTTCAAGGGTGTATTGAAAAAGCAATAAATAATATATTTGAGGAAAACATAACTATTTTTGGGGCTGGTAGAACAGATGCGGGCGTTCACGCAATGGGGCAGGTCGCTCATTTTGATGTTACAGACAAATTACTTGAACCATATGTGATTAAGAACGCATTAAACGATCACTTGAGGCCATTTCCTATTTCCATATTGGAAGTAGAGAAAGCACATAATGATTTTCATGCAAGATTTGATGCAACTCAGAGAAAATACCTTTATAGAATAGTAAACAGAAAGTCACCACTCACTATTGAGAAGGGAAGAGCTTGGCAAGTACATAAAGACATTGATGTTGATTTGATGAAGGAATGCATTCCTTCAATTGAGGGTCAGCATGACTTTACAACATTCCGTTCGGCCCATTGTCAATCTGATAGTCCAATAAAAACTTTAGACAGCCTAAAAATTAGTCAATCAGAAGAAAATATCTATTTTGGTTTCACTGCAAAATCATTTCTGCATCA
>OCVP010000892.1_pt1 | contig 13250 bp, 13 predicted proteins | sample 1539171 | NCBI WGS metagenome assembly OCVP01 (sample SAMEA51879418, study PRJEB22527) | metagenome
CCTAAATTCATGGCTAATTGATTTTCAGAGTCCATCAATATCATGTGCATAAAAAATATATTTCCTGGCTGAATCTCATATGGATTTCCTGTATATAACATTGGCCAATCCATCCAGTTGGGAGAAAAAGTTGCTCCTAATGAGTAACCGCATGCATTCATTCTTGAATTTTTAAAGCCACGATCATCAAAAGTTTTTGCATGAACATCAAAAACTTCTCCAATTTTATTTCCAGGCTTTAATTTATTTTCACAATTTGTAAGAGCTTCAACGCATGCTTCATGCATTTTATGATGCTTAGGATCTGCTTTTCCTATTGGTATCGTTCTAAACATTGCTGAATGATAGTGCCTATAAGTTCCAGCCCATTCAATGGTTAACTGATCTTGATTATTAAGTATTTGTTTTTCTGCTTGATATCGACAGAGTAGGGCATTCTTTCCAGATCCAATTATAAATTCATTAGCAGGATAATCTCCACCTCCTTCAAATATAACTCTGTTCATTTCAGCTAAAATTTTAGACTCACTTACTCCTGCTTTTGCATACTTCCAAACTTCATCTAAAGCTTTGTCAGCTAAATTTGCTGCTTTTTTTACATAATTAATTTCCTCTTTAGATTTTATTACTCTTAGTTTTGTAATTAATTCTGATTTATCTTCAATTGAGCAATAGTTTTGTAAAACTGTATTAAGTCTTAATGCATTTCTTCCTGTAAGACCGTAGGCTTCATATTCAACACCAATTTTTTTTCCTTTTAAGTTTAATTCATCTAAAATTATTTTGAGATCATCAGCAGGATTAGCACCATCTTTATCAACCCAAATTCTTATATCACTAATATTGGATGTGTTTTGAGCTTGTCTTAAATCAGGAGCTCTAGTTAATAATATTATATTACCCTTTTGATCTAAAACTAATGCTTGAAAAAAAACATATCCAAATGTGTCGTAACCAGTGAGCCAATACATAGACTCTTGTCTAAACATAATAAGAGCATCTACACCCTCATTTTTCATAGAGTTAAGTGTTTTTTCTTTTCTATTTGAGAATTCTTCTTTACTAAAATGAAGACCCATTAACGAATGTTAACACTAACAGAACCAATTTTATCAACTGTTCCTTTGTATAATCCTTTTCCTTTAAATGGAACTACTCCCACAGTTGAACCTGTGAAAACATAAAAATCTTTATTTAAGTTAATCTTTTCTTTCTTAACTTTATTTAAAACAAATCTTAAAGAATTTAATGGATTAATATAAACAATATTTGTATTACCATTTACTTTTACTCCATTCTTTTTGCTGACCAGTGAAGTTTTCAAATTATTTAAGTTTAATTTTTTAAATTTTGTTTTTCTTCCAACAACAAATTTGATGTTAAATCCAAAATCTCCACAAATATCTCCCAAATATGTAAATTTTTTATTTCTTTGTCTAAATCCAACTATTTCAAAACAAGGCCCCATAAATTTAATAAATTTAGTGACATTTGATTTTGTAACCTTTCCTTTAAAATCAAAGAAAGATTTTTTAATAAAATAATAAACTTCAACTTCTATACCTTTAGTGTGTTGGTTTATTTTTACTTTTTGACCAGATTTAACTAATCTTTTTTTAAATACTTTTGCTGTAAAAGGTTCTTTTTCTTTTAATTTTTTTAAAGCTTGAATTCCAGTTCCACCTGCTTTTATTCCAATTGTTTCATCTTTAATTTGATCTTCACACAATTTTCTAAGTTTGTTGGCTAAATTAATATTTTTACAATATTTTACTGGGATAGGATTGATGACTGTATTTGTGTTGAAAGCTTTAACAAGTCTGCCAGCAATACGATTAATTTCATTTTTCATAGCCAGAACTTATTGAAGAATGCTCATAGGATCAAGTCTAGTTTGAAACCAATTTATCCTAAAATCTAAATGAGGCCCAGTTGATCTTCCAGTGGATCCAACAGTTCCAATAATTTCTCCTTGTTTAACTTCATCACCAACTTTAACCATTACATTTTCTAGATGTGAATATATTGTTGAAATTCCATGTCCGTGGTCCATTATTACGGTACCACCCGTATAATAAAGATCATCTTCTGCCATAGTCACTATTCCAGTTCCAGATGATTTAATTTTAGTTCCTTGTTTAGCTGCAATATCAATTCCATAGTGAGGCCATTTAGGTTTGCCATTAAGAATTCTTTGGCTACCGTAAACTCCACTAATTATTCCTTTAACTGGCATAATAAATTGTTCAGTAAAGAAAGTTAAATCTGAATTGATGGCTCTTGCTTTTCCAATTCTTCCATTTTCTTCTTTAATTCTTTTATAAACAGATTCTGGCGGTGTAACTTTACTTTCAGGCAGACCATCTATTCTTTGAATATTATATTTTCTCTTAAAAACTTTTTTTATAATTTTATTTTTTTTACCATTATTTATTTCAGTAATAGCTACATCAAATTTTCGATCTCTATCAATACCAAATACAAAATATCCATCCTCAGATACTTTAACTTGTGTTTTATCTACAAATACCTTTGATCCAGCTTCTGCTTTACCTAAAATAAAATGTCCTTGTAAAAATTTACCTTGAAACTCTAAAGCATGAGAGTGTGTAGAAAATATAATTGCTAAAAAAAGCAACAATTTTTTCATTATTTTGCTGTCCAACCCCCATCAATTACAATTGATGTCCCAGTTATCATACTTGCTGCATCTGAAGCTAAAAAACATACTGCTGTAGCCACATCAGACTCTGTTGCAACTTTTCCCATGGGTATATTACTTAAAGCAAGTTGTTTAAATTTTTTATTTTTAAAGAATTTTTTAACCATTGGAGTTTCAACAAATGTAGGTGCAACAGTGTTTACTCTAATATTTTTTGTTGCAAGTTCAACTCCCATTCCTTTTGTTAATCCCTCAATTCCAAATTTTGTCATGTTATAAATATTTCTACCTGACATACCGACATGCCCTAATTGTGAGGACATATTAATTATAGATCCACCTTTTTTTTTATTTTTTAACATTTTTAGGACTACTAATTGCGCAACATTGAATGCTGCTTTCATATTTAAATCTACAAGATAATTCATACTTGTTTGTTTTATTTTTTCAAAAGGTTCAGGAATATTTGTACCTGCGTTATTTACAAGTATATCTACTTTCTTAATTTTTTTTAATTTAGAAGAAAGATCTTCATAATCCATTATATCGCAAGTTATTTTAGTTAATTTTCCTTTAACTTTTTTTATATCTTTTTGAAGTTTATCAAGATCAGAAGTAGTTCTACTTACTCCAATTATAGTTGCACCAGCTTCTGCAAGTGCAATAGAACATGCTCTACCAATACCTTTTCCCGCACCAGTAACTAAAGCAACTTTATTTTTTAAATTAATTTTTTTTAAATACATTTATAAAAATAGTTTTACGTCTGTATATATTAGCTCTATTGCAACAAATAATATTGCTAATAATCCAACCCATCCTATCCATTTATACTTTTTAATCCAGCCAGATATCAATGTTGCTGCAGTAGCCATTAAAACTATTGATAAAACTAGACCAAATATTAATAACATGTAGTGATCTCTAGCTGCACCCGCTACTCCTAATACATTATCTAAACTCATTGTTACATCTGCTAGAATTACAGTTGTTATTGCCTTCATGAATGAACTGTTATCTACTTTTTTTACATTTTCTTCAGCATTACCATTCATTTTAATTACATCCACGTAAAGTCTGTAACATATATAAAGAAGTAATATTCCACCTATAAGTCTAAGTCCTGTGATTTGTAATAGATAAGCAGTTATTAGTGTAAATATAATTCTTAAAACTACCGCTGCACCAATTCCCCAAAAAATAATTTTTTTTCTTTGCTCGGTTGGAAATTGAGAAGCAACCATTCCAATTATAATTGCGTTATCTCCTGCTAAAACTAAATCGATAAAAACTATTTGAAAAAAAATTACTATTTGTTCGGTCATCTTCTACTATCCTCAATTATCATATCAGCTGCTTTTTCCGCAATCATTATTGTCGGTGCATTTGTATTTCCTGATGTGATATGAGGCATAACAGAGGCATCTACAACCCTTAAATTTTCTAGTCCGTGAGCGACTAATCTATCATTAACAACAGCATTTTCATCTTTACCCATTCTACATGTGCTTACTGGATGGAAAATAGTATTCGCAAATTTTCCAGCTTCTGTTGCTAATTCTTCATTGTCTGTAATATTGATTCCCGGTCTAAGCTCTTCAGGTTGATAATCTTTATAAGCTTTAGACTCCATAACAATTTTTCTTACAATCTTTAATGCTTTTCCAGCAATTTCACGATCTTCATCAGTTGATAAATAATTCATTTTTATTTTTGGTGAAACTCTGGTGTCTGGAGATTTTAATTCTATAGACCCTCTACTTGTTGGTCTTACATTTGTAATTGTTGGAGTGAACGCTGGAAATTTATGTAAAGCTGATTTTCCTAAAAGATCAGTACTTGCTGGCGAAATATGAAATTGAAGATTTGGAGTTTCTAAATGTTCATCACTTTTAACAAAACCACAAACATAACTAGCTCCAACTGTTAAAGGTCCTTTTCTTAAGAGAAGAAACTTTAAACCAGATAACATTTTTTTAGTAAAACTGTAGTAAATATCATTTAAAGTTTCTAAATTTTTAATTTTATAAACAGGTCTTAGCATTAAATGATCAGTTAGATTTCTTCCAACTCCTTGATGATCTTTTAAAACATTAATATTGTTTTCTTTTAGAAGTTCTCCTGGACCAATTCCTGATGCTTGTAATATATGAGGTGAACCAATTGTACCTGCGCTTAATATAATTTCTTTATTAGTCTCAACAGAAAATTCTTTTCCATCTATCCAATAATTTACTTTTTTTGCTTTATTATTTTCAAATTCTATATTTTTAATATGAGCCTTAGTAATAATTTTTAAATTTTTTCTACTCTTAACTGGATTTAAATAACCTACAGCTGTACTACATCTAAATCCATTTTTAATTGTAAATGGAAAATATCCCATTCCTTCATTATCACCGTTGTTAAAATCATCAGTTCTTTTATAACCATGTTCTTCAGCAGCTTCTAAAAATAGATCGAGAACTTTAAATGTTGCTCTAATTTTCTCAACTGCAATAGGCCCTCCAGAACCATGAAATTCATTTTCTCCAAATTGAAAATCTTCAGATTTTTTAAAATAGGGCAGAACATCATCCCATGACCAACCAACATTACCTAGTTGTCTCCAATAATTATAATCATTAGATTGACCTCTAATATAAAGCATTCCATTAATAGATGAGCTTCCACCTAATGTTTTACCTCTAGGATAAACCATTTGTCTGTTATCGCAGTTTGGTTCTTTTTCAGTATTAAAACACCAGTCAGTATCTGGATTGTGCATGGTTTTAAAATAACCACCTGGAATATGGATCCATGGATTAGTGTCTTTACCACCAGCTTCAAGTAAAAGAACTTTAGTATCAGGATTTGCTGTTAATCTATTAGCTAACACACATCCAGCTGAACCTGCACCAATAATTATGTAATCAAATTTATCCATATTTTTTATAAATAATCTTTAATGAATATTTAATGATTTTAAACATTTTTCTCATAAAAACGTCGAAATGACACTTGTATGTGGCTTTGATTTTTGAGAGGATCTTCACATTATAAATAAAAAGAGAGGGATATAATGAAAAAAATCGTTTCAGCGTTGTTTGCTGCTTTCTTAGTATTTGGATTTATTTCAAATGCGAATGCTGCAAAAACGTTAAAGTGTCAGACGGTTATTAGCGCTAAAGGTGATGAAGCGGTAATGTTAAAAGACTTTACTGACAACGTAACAAAACTAACAGGTGGATCTCTAAAATTTGAAATTATGCCAGCAGGAACAGTAGTTGGAGTTAAAGAAACTCTTGATGCTGTTGATAAAGGTTTGATTGATTGTGGATTTGCTTGGACACACTATTGGTCTGGAGAACATCCAGCTGCTATGTTATTTGGTTCGCCAGTAGCAGGTGGTGGTGTAGGAATTGATAACATCGCATTCTTATCATGGTTTTTATATGGTGGTGGAGAACAACTATATGACAGACTTTGGGGAGAAATGAAAAGAGACATTAAAGGTTTCATGCTTCAACCAGTTGGTCCAGAAGCTTTAGGATGGTTCCCAAGAAAAATCAAAGATATGGATGATTTCAGAACATTTAAGTTCAGAACTCCTCCAGGAATTCCAGGTCAAACTTATAAAGACATTGGAATAGCTTCAGTTGCAATGGGTGGTGGAGATATTCTTCCAGCATTGGAAGCAGGAACTATTGATGCTGCTGAGTGGTGTTGTCCTCAACCAGATAAAGTGTTTGGTATACATAAAGTATTAAAACACTACTATCTACAAGGTTTACACCAAGTAGTCGTAAATGCTGACTTTTACTTAAACAAAAGCACTTACGATAAGTTCACTGACCATGAGAAATTTTCAATGAAGATGGCTGCTGATGCATCGTTGATGAGAGCTTTAGCTTACAGAATCAACACTAATGGATTAGCACTTAAAGACTTAACTGAAAATCATGGTGTGATACTTGAAGATACACCAGCTGATTATTTCCCAGCTTATATGGCTGCAGCGAAAGCAACTTTAGAGAAAAATGCAAAAGAAAACGCATTCTTTAAAGAAGTTTATGACTCAATGATAAGCTTTGCTAATACTGCTGTACCATTCTGGTCTGGTGCACAAACATCGAATGCTAAGCTAGGAATGGCTTATGCTAATTCGTTGAAGAAATAAATAAAGTTATTAAGCGGGCTTTTATAAGCCCGCTTTTTTTTTCTAAAATTTATATGTCGGATAATCCAAAGTTAGATATTTCAGATGAAATGATAGCCGAAAGGCGATCAGGATCTGGAAAGATGCCTGATGATATGCCAACTTGGATGGCTAAAACTATAGTTAACATAGACAAATTTAGTAAATTAATAGGAAACATTGTTTGCTGGATTACGATCCCACTAATGCTTGGGATGGTTTATGAAGTTTTAGCAAGAAAATTATTTTTAGCTCCTACAATCTGGGCTTATGATATGAGCAGATTTTTTTATGGAGCATTGTTTATGTTGGGAGCAGGATACGCTCTTTCAAAAGGTGTTCATATTAGAGCAGATTTTTTATATAGAAATTTTAAAGTTAAAACTCAAGGCAGAATAGATTTTTGGCTTTACTTATTATTTTATTTTCCAGGATTAATAGTCTTTTTGTATATGACAACAGGCTTTGTCCAAGAAAGTATAATGAGAAACGAAAGAGGGATGGATACAACATGGATGCCATATATGTGGCCGATAAAATCTTGTCTATGGATTGGAATTGTTTTCCTTCTAATCCAAGGTGTTTCAGAACTTTTTAAAAGTTATTACGCAGCCGTCAAAGGTAAATGGCCAGGTAGTTAATGCTTTCACATTTAATAGATCCAGCAATTTTAGGTTTCATACTTATTGGTGTGATGTTGTTTGCAATATTTATAGGATTTCCAATTTCATTTACTCTTATTTTTTTAGGTTTCGTTTTTGGTTATTTAGGTTTTGGAAAATTAGTTTTCTATTTAATGACACTACAATTTTCTATGGTGATGACCGAACAAACTCTCGCCGCCGTCCCCTTATTTGTATTTATGGGAATAATGATGGAACAAGCAGGTTTAATGGAGAGATTATTCTCAGCTTTCCAAATGATGTTGGCAAGAGTTAGAGGCTCTTTATATTATGCAGTTTTATTTGTTTCAGTAATATTCGCAGCTGCAACTGGAATAGTTGGTGCATCAGTTACAATTCTTGGAATTATGGCTGCAAAATCAATGAACAGGTCTAATTATGATGTAAAATTAGCTGCTGGTACAATTACTGCTGGAGGAACTTTGGGTATTTTAATTCCTCCAAGTATTATGCTTGTAGTTATGGGTCCAATTATGGAAATTCCCGTAACTGATTTATTTGCTGCAGCAATAGTTCCAGGAATATTGTTGGCATGCTTATATGCTGCATACACAACATTCAGATGTATGATGAACCCAAAATTAGGTCCACCCATACCAGAAGAATTAAGAACAACAGATTTAAAAAAATTATGGCTAGAATTTTTCTTAGGATTAGTGCCACCAGCAGCATTAGTATTTGCTGCATTAGGAAGTATTTTATTTGGATTTGCTACCCCAACTGAAGCTGCAGGATGTGGTGCAGGTGGTGCATTATTGCTTTCATTAGCTTACAAAAAATTAACATTAAAAAAATTACAAGATGCATTAGTTAAAACTTTAGAAATTTCTGCATTAATTATGGTTTTAGTTGCTGCTTCTAATTTCTTTGGAGCAGTGTTTGCAAGATTAGGAACTCCAATGGTTTTAACAGATTTTCTTTTATCACTTGAGATGAATAAATATTTAATTTTAGGAATAATCATGATTATGATTTTTCTTTTAGGATGGCCATTAGAGTGGGTACCTATTGTTATGATAGTTGTTCCTATTATTTTACCATTAGTTGAAGCATTAGGATTTAATTTAACTTGGTTTGCAATTCTTGTTGCTGTTAATTTGCAAACCGCCTGGCTCTCACCCCCCGTAGCGTTATCTGCTTATTTCTTAAAAGGTGTTGTTCCAAGTTGGGATTTAAAAGATATTTATCTTGGAATGATGCAGTTCATGGTATTACAGATAATTGGATTAATTATAATCATAGCGTATCCAAAAATAGTACTGTGGTTGCCAACTCTCTTATATGGACAGCAGTAAATAATTGATTAATATCATTTAAGTGAATCAAAGCGAAAAATTTCAACTTAGAAACTGGGAACTAGTTTCAATAAATCCTAATAATCGAGACTGGAGTTGGAAAAATTACTTTAACTTTTGGGCTATAAATATTCAAACAATTGTTGGGTTCTCTTTAATATCAGCTTTATATTTATTCTATGATCTAAATTTTTTTGTTGTCTTAACAGGATCATTGCTAGCAGGATTATTAGTATTCTTTTTTGCTAACATTATTGGAAAAATTTCTCAAAGTAGCGGATTAAGTTTTCCAACAATTCTCAGACTTTCAATGGGTTTTACTGGTGCCAGATATGTAGGGATGATCAGAGGATTAGTTGGTTTGTTCATGTTTGGTGTACAAACATTTTTTATATCAAAATCACTAGGTTATATTGCAAGGATAATCCTATTTAAAATAGACAATCAACTCTTACAGAATGAAATATTTTTATTATTCTTTTTTGGCTTGAATTTAATTGATTGGGTTTGTTTATTTTTAACTTTAATATTTCAATACATCCTTTTTACAAAAGGACAGAATTTTCTAAAATCATTTATTAATTTTTCAGGTCTTTCAATATATTTAGGACTATCTGTACTACTAATTGTTATTTTATCTGAGTATTACAATGAACTCCTAAATGGAATAAAACTAAGCTTAGTCTTTAGCAATTTTGCAATTCAGTCAAATATTGCTCCAATAATTTCAATCACAGGAACTTTATTTGCTTATTTTGCTATTGTGCTTCTCACTTTTGGCGACTTTTCTAGATACTCAATGAATTATAAAGAAATGACCAAAGGAAACTTAAGTATAATATTAAATTTAATATTCTTTTCTTTTTTCTCTGTTTTGATCACTTTAGGTTCAGATATTATTCTTACTAGCAAAGGTTTAAATGCTTCAAGTCTACTTACTAATCCAAATGATATAGTTGGAAAATTTAATAATAATTTTCTAACTTTCTTTTGTTTGATATTTATTATTATCTCTTCGTTATCAACTAATTTGATAGCAAATTATATTCCTTCGCAAAATACATTGATAAATTTTTTCCCGAACTCTTTAACGTTAAAAAAAACAGGAATTGTAATATCAATTATTGGATTAATTATTTCAACATTTTGGCTTTCAATTTTCAGTAAAGCTAATGTTTTAATATTTGTTGAAGCTGTAGCGACGACTTTTGGGCCAATTTTTGGTGTATTGGTAGCAGACTATTATTTATTTAAAAAACAACAAATTAATCACAAAGAGCTTTTTTATCCTAAAGAACATACAGAATATATTTACAGTAACGGTTGGAACCTCAAAGCATTGTATGCTCTTTTAATTGGATCAATATTTTCTTTATCATCTTTGCTAAATGAAAATTTAATACAATATCAATCTTTTGGATGGATTATTGGAGCATTCGCATCTTATTTAGTATATTATTTATTAAATAATAAGTAATAATGAAAGCCCTTGTCTACACTGGTGTTGAGGAAATGGAATTTAGGGAGGAAAAAGAACCTTCTGAAAAACCTGGAGAAAGTATTCTTAAAGTTCATGCATCAGGTATCTGTGGCTCAGATATGCATGCTTACCACGGAAAAGATGAGAGAAGAATTCCACCGTTAATTTTAGGTCATGAAGTTAGTGGTCAAATAATTAACGGAAAGCTTAAAGATCAAATTTCAGTTCTTAATCCATTAATAACTTGTAGAAATTGTGAATACTGCAAGAGTGGAAGAGAACATTTATGTCCAGATAGAGTTCTTCTAGGAATGAATAGACCTTATGAAAGACAAGGTGCGTTTGCTGAACTCATTACAGTTCCAGATCACAATATTTTCAAAGTTCCTGAAAAGCTTGATGTAAAAGAGGCTGCAGTTGCAGAACCAACAGCAGTTTCATATCATGCAGTATTATTAGCAGTAGAAGCATCAAAAAAACCATTAAATGAATGTAGAACGCTTGTTCAGGGTGGTGGAGCAATTGGCCTTTTGTGTGCATTAATTTTATCCAAGATCCAAGGTAATACAAATTTGACAATTTCTGATCCTAATCAAAAAAGACTAAATGAATGCTCAAAATACGTAGATGCAAAAACAGTGTCACCAGATCATAAAGATATTAAAGAGAGCAGCTTTGATTTAGTTTTTGATACTGTTGGACTCGAAGTTTCACGACAACAGGCAATCAGTGTAGTAAAACCAGGAGGAATAATAGTTCATATCGGATTAACCCAGCCTGCTGGATCTTTTAATTTTAGGAAAGCAACCCTTCAAGAAGTTACTTTTATTGGAACTTACTGTTACACAAACAAAGAATTTGGTGAAACTATTGATATTTTAACTAATAACAAGCTAGGCAAGATAGAATGGATTGAGTACAGAAATCTTAAAGATGGTTGGGGAGCTTTTAAAGAAATTCATGATGGAACCTGTTCGGCACCTAAGATAGTGCTTCTGCCTTAAATTCTTGGTTTTTTAAGAGGTATTAATACCTTTTTTTCTCCAAATTTTTCAGAATTTTTTGAAATTACAGGTGCAGTTATAATTATAGACCAATAAATCATCAAACCAAAAAGAACTGTTAATTTCATATCATCTAAATAGAGAACAATAATGAATTATGCATGTTTAAATAATGTCAAAATTTTGAATTTGAAAATTATTTTATCTTTTATATAGAGAGGACATGTTTAGATTTTTATTTAAATTGATTTTAGTTACAGCGTTGTCTCAAACTGCTTTGTATGCAGAGGAGATAAAAGTATTTGAGTTTACAGACAAAGAATTATCAGAATTAACAGTTAGAAAAGTAAGAGGGGCAGATAATAAGACTACATATTCAGTTGGATCTAATGAGAATGGTAATTACTTAAAAGCTATTGCAGATAACGCCGCTTCTGGCCTCGGTAAGGAGATTAAAATTGATTTAAATAAAACCCCTTTCATAAATATTACCTGGAAAATTGAGAAAGATATACCAGGGATAGATGAAACAACTAAAAAAGGTCATGACTTTGCAGGAAGAGTATTCGTCATTAAAAAAACTGGGGCAACACCTTTATCCAATAGAGCAATAAATTATGTTTTTTCAAGCAATCAAGAAGTTGGAAGCAACTTTCCAAGCCCATATACTAAAAAGTCCATAGATAATGTCCTTGCTACTACCAAAACAAATTTAAATGAATGGGTAACTGTCAAAGCAAACGTTAAAGAAGATTTCAAGAAATTCCATAATTTAGATGTTAATGAGCTAGATGGTATAGCGATCATGTCAGATACAGATAATTCAAAGCAAAAATCAATTACTTACTATCAAAATATCTATTTTTCTTCTCAATAAATTTTATTAATATCAATTGATGAAAGTATTTAAGTATAATTTAAAAGTATACTATGAGGATACTGATTTTGGTGGAATAGTTTACCACGCAAATTATTTAAAGTACTTTGAAAGAGCAAGATCTGAGCTTATTTATTCCTTGGGATATTCGAATAAAAAGTTATTAGATAAACATAATGTTTTAATAGCAGTAAAAACTTGCAACGTAGATTTTAAAAAACCAGCAAAATTTGAGGATAAAATTACTGTTTTTACAAAAATTAAGTCTAATACTTTGACTACAATTACAATGTCACAAGTAATTAAAAGAAAATCAGATATTTTATGTGATGCAGAGATTAAATTAGTATCTCTAAATAATTTGGGAAAACCAGTAAAACTTCCAAAAGTATTTATTAACAAATTAAACTAGTTCTTTTACTTTTTTAAATAGTTTAGTCATTTGTTTTTCATTAATTCGTCCAGTATTTACATTTCTTGGACTTGGATGATAACACCCCATTAACAACACATTGTTAGGTAATTTAAAATATGTTCCATGACCAAATTTTACTTTTTCAGTGTAATCAAAATTTTCTCTATAAAATTTTACACAAGTATCAAACGCAATTTTCCCTAAAGCCACAATAATTTTTAGATTTTTAAGTATTTCAAATTCAGATTTAAAATAACCAAAGCAATTTTTTAACTCTTCATTTAATGGTTTATCTCCTGGAGGAACACACTTTAAAGCTGGAGTTATGAAAGTATTTTTTATTTTCAATCCATCATTTATATGATCTGAATTGCTTTGATTGGCAATTTTTACATTGTGTAAACATTTATATAAAAAGTCCGATGATTTATCGCCTGTAAATACTCTGCCTGTTCTTGTTCCACCATGAGCAGCTGGTGCTAGACCAACAATCATTATTTTTCCATTTATATCTCCAAAACCTGTAACTGGTTTTCCCCAATAAGTTTGGTCCATATATTGTTTTCTTTTTTCCGTAGATATTTTTTTTCTAAACCTCACAAGTCTAGGGCATTTATTACATTTAATTATTGTTTTTTTTAATTTTTCAAATTTAAC
>OCVP010000896.1_pt1 | contig 13186 bp, 13 predicted proteins | sample 1539171 | NCBI WGS metagenome assembly OCVP01 (sample SAMEA51879418, study PRJEB22527) | metagenome
ATACATCTTCCCCATTTCCCAATTTATTCATTGGAATTCTAGACATTAGACTTTTTTTAACCTCGTCATTGATTTGATCCGTCATATTTGTTTGAATGAAACCTGGTGATACACAATTTATAGTAATGTTTTTTCTAGCGTACTCTATGGCAAGACTCTTTGACATTGCAATCATACCAGCTTTGGATGCTGTATAATTAGCCTGTCCTATATTTCCAGTGTGTCCGACAATAGATGAAATATTTACAATCCTTCCAAATTTATTTTTTAACATTTTTTTAAGTGCATATTTGGAGGCAAAAAATGTAGACGTTAAATTAATTTCGATAACTTTTTGCCACTCATCACTTTTCATTCTTAAAGATAAGTTGTCTAATGTGATACCTGCATTATTAACCAATATATCTAGACCATTAAGTTTTGAACTTGCCTGTTCAATAAAACTTTCGATTTCGGAATGTTTTGAAATATCAAATTTTATAGTCTCTATCGATGGATAATTTTTCTTTAATTTTTCTAATTTTTCTTCGTTTGTTCCTGTGGCTAAAACTTTACCTTTTAATGAAACAAATTTTTTAACCAATTCATTTCCAATTCCTCCAGTAGCACCTGTTATTATAATTTTTTTATTACTAAAATTTATCATTTTTCTTAATATTGTTTATATCTTCCTCGCTATTAATTGCATCAACTTTTACGGTTTTATCAATTCTTTTTATAAGACCAGATAACACTTTCCCAGGACCTATTTCTATAAAATGATTAACTCCTTTTTTTATCATATAAATAATGCTTTCCCTCCATCTTACCCGACTCTCAATTTGTTTTATAAGTAACTTTTTAATTTCTTCAGGATTTTTCATTTCGTTAGCCGTAACATTTGAAATTAAAATATTTTCACTAATATTAAATTTTAATTTTTTTATTTCTGATTCCATTTTTATTGTTGCTTTATTCATTAATTTGCAGTGAAAAGGTCCACTTACTGGTAAAGTAATATTTTTAATTCTTAAATTTTTTAGATCATCAACAAACTTATTTAAATGATCAATTCTTCCACTTATTACAAGTTGGCCATTAGAATTATCATTAGCGATGAAACATTTATATTTTTTTTCGTGAATCAAATTTTCAATTTTCAATATATCTGAACCAAGAACAGCAACCATACCACCCTCACCTTTGGGCACTGCTGATTGCATTGCATTTCCTCTTAGTTTCAATAACCTAATTGTATCCTCAAAGTTAATTATTCCAGATGATGCCAAAGCTGTGTATTCACCAACTGAATGACCAGCAAAAAATTTAGCTTTACTTAAGTCACAATTAAACTCATTTTTAATTAAATTAAAAATAGAATATCCAACTAAAAAAATTGCTGGTTGAGTATTTTCTGTAAGATTTAAGTTTTCTTTTGGTCCTTCTAAAATAATTTTTGATATTGGAAAATTTAACACTTCATCTGCATGTTTGAAATATTTTTTTACCAAATCAAATTTTGAGTGAAGTTCACTGGCCATGCCCACACTTTGAGATCCTTGGCCTGGAAAAATAACAGAAAACATATATATTTATTTATTTATAATTATTGTTTTAAGTATTGTAATTGAAGAATTATAATAGTATATCCTCATTTTTTATAAAACTTAAAATTATGAATTTATACGAACACACAATTGTAGCAAGGCAGGATATAAGTCCTTCGCAAATTAAACAATTAACAGAAAAGTATACTAAAATAGTTGAAAAAAATGATGGTAAAGTTGTTCAGACACAAAATTGGGGCTTAATAAACCTATCTTACATCATTAAGAAGAATAAAAAAGGTAATTATATCCACTTTAAATTTGAAGGGCCTGCAAAAATTGTTAGTGATTTAGAGAAAAATGAAAGTATGGATAAAAATCTTCTTAGGTACTTAACTGTTAAAGTTAAAAAGTTTGATTTAGAAACAAATTATTTTTTAAAAAAGGAAAACGAAGATAAAAAAAATCCAATTAAAGTGGAAGGAAATTAATAGTGCAGAAAAAAAAATCAGGAAATAAAAAAAAATCTCAAAGTAATTTCGCTAAATTAAGTATTTTTCAACCAAATAAATATAAATTTAAAAAAGCATGTCCACTTTCTGCCAAAGGTGCACCTGTGGTAGATTATAAAAATATTAGGCTATTAAAAAAGTATGTTTCCGAAAATGGAAAAATATTACCATCAAGGATAACAAATATCAGTCAGAAAAAACAAAGAGAGTTATCATTATCGATTAAGAGAGCAAGAAACCTAGCGTTGATATAATGAAAGTAATACTATTAGAGAATTTAAGAAAAATTGGATCGATTGGAGAAGTAATTGACGTGAAACGAGGATTCGCTAGAAATTTTCTTATAGCAAATAAAAAAGCGCTATATGCATCTAAAGAAAATATTAAAGAAGTAGAAAAAATTAAAAACGAATTAAGTAAAAAAGATTTAGAAAAGAAAAAAGTTGCAAAAGACATATTTGATAAAATTAAGTTAAAAGAATACGTAATTAAAAAACTAAGCACAGAAAATAAAGAGCTTTATGGTTCTGTTAAACCAACTGAAATTTCTAAAATTATAAAGGATAAAGATGGCATAGAAATTGCACCTTCCATGATACAACTAATGGAAGATATTAAATCCTTAGGTGAATTTAAAGTAAATATAAATTTACACTCAGAGGTTCAGGCAGAAATTAAAGTTAAAGTAATACCTGCTGAAGTTATTCAATAATTATACATCATTATCCCCATCCATTTTTTTTTATTCAATATTTATTTCAATTGTATAAGATGAATACTCATGGAAAATAATTTAAGTGTTATTTCAAATACTTTTAAAGAATTACCAAATAATATTGAAGCCGAACAATCAGTTTTAGGTTCAATATTGTTAAGTAATGAAATCTTTGATGATGTGAACACAATTGTTTCAAGCAGCAATTTCTATGATCCTATGCACCAAAAAATCTTTGCAGCTATAGAACAGCTAATTTTTAAAGGTATGCTAGCAAATCCAATCACATTAAAAAATTATTTTAAAGACGAAAAAGATGAAATTAATGTTCCAGATTATCTGGTTAAAGTTACAAAATTTTCTACTTCACTAAGACAAGCAATTGAATATTCAAAAATTATTTATGATATGTTTGTAAGGAGGGAATTAATAAAAATTTCTGAGAGTACTATTGAAAGTGCAAAATTAAATGATTTAAACATCAATGGGCAAAATATAATTGAAAATTCAGAAAAATTTTTATTCGATTTGGCTGAAAGAGGATCTTTTAATTCTTCATTAATTAAATTTGATGAAGCTATGAAAATGACAATTGAAATGGCTTCTAACGCTTACAAAAATGAAGAAGGTATTGTTGGTGTTCCTACTGGTTTAAGAGATTTAGATGATAGACTGGGTGGTCTTCACAAATCAGATCTAGTAATAATTGCAGGTAGGCCCTCAATGGGTAAAACCGCACTTGCCACAAATATAGCTTTTAATGCTGCGCAAAAGCTTCAAGAGAGTGGAAAAAAATCATCTGTTGCTTTTTTTTCACTTGAGATGTCTTCAGAGCAGCTTTCAACGAGAATACTTGCCGAGCAATCTAGAATTAAATCCAACGATATAAGAAGAGGGAGAATTTCCGAGGAACAATTTGATAAATTTATAGAAACCTCTAAAAATATATCAGAATTACCTTTATTCATTGATGAAACACCTGCAATAAGTATTGCCGCTTTAAGTAATAGAGCTAGGAGGATTAAGAGAATACACAACTTAGATCTTATTGTAATTGATTATATACAGTTAATGAGAGCAGTTAATACAAAGGATGGCCGTGTTCAAGAAATCTCAGAGATTACTCAAGGTTTAAAAGCACTTGCAAAAGAATTATCCGTTCCTGTATTAGCTTTATCACAACTTTCAAGAGCTGTTGAACAAAGAGACGATAAAAAGCCTCAACTATCAGACCTCAGAGAGTCTGGCTCAATAGAGCAAGATGCAGATGTAGTTATGTTTGTTTATAGAGAGGCATATTACTTGGAGAGAAAACAACCAAGACCTGCGACTGTTGAACATGCTGAATGGCAAGCAAAAATGAACGAAGTCTCCAATCTGGCTGAAATTATAATAGGTAAGCAAAGACATGGACCTACTGGAAATATTATGTTGGAATTTGAGGCAATGTTTACCAAATTTAAAGATACTCAAATTAGTTAATTTAAAATATATATAACTAATAAATGTTCGCCGATTTTTACAACAATATTATTCTTAAAAAACCCAGATTTGTATTTTTAAGCCTAATCATATTGCTAGCTTTTTTTGGATATTACTCAAAAGATTTTAGGTTAGATGCCTCATCGGATACATTGTTAATTGAAGGTGATCCAGATTTAGAATATTTAAGAGAGATTAATGATAGATATGGAGCAAAAGAGTTTCTTGTCCTAACCTATGCTCCTAAAGAACCAATCACTTCTCAAACTACTATTAACAATCTTTTAAGCCTAAAATATAAAATTCAAAGCTTAGATTGGGTGCATAATGTTGTGACTATTCTTGATATACCTTTGCTAAACAACTCTGAGGCTCCCCTTCAAGAAAGGCTTAAAAACTTTGTAACATTAAAAGATGAAAAGGTAGATAAAGATAGAGGATTTAATGAAATAATAAATAGCCCAGTTTTTAGAAACTTTGTAATTAGTGAGGATGGCACAACCACAGGAATAATTGTTTACTTAAAAAAAGATAATCAACTCCAAAATTTAATGACCTCGAGTAAAAAAGAAATTGAAGAATATAAAGATTATTTAAAAAAAAAGAATCATGAAAATATAATTGAAATTAGGGATGTCATAAAAACTTACAGCAAAGATGCTAAAATATTTTTAGGTGGTATACCTATGATAGCAGATGACATGATGTCATTTATAAAAAGTGATATTATCGTATTTGGACTAGGAGTTTTTTTATTTATCATTGCAACTTTATGGTTTGTATTTAGAAAATTAATTTGGGTTTTAGTGCCAATAAGCAGCTGTGTGTTCTCCGTAATTATTATGACAGGGTTGTTAGGTTTATTGGGTTGGAAAGTAACAGTGATATCCTCGAATTTTATAGCGTTAATGTTAATTCTTACAATGGCGATGAATATACACATGAGTACTCGTTTTATTCAATTAAGAAAAAATAATTTAAATTTAAGCAACTTTGAGATTTTATCTAAAACAACTCATAAAATGTTTTGGCCAATTCTTTATACTGTTTTAACAACAGTGTGTGCTTTTTTATCTTTAATATTCAGTGAAATTAAACCAATTATTGATTTTGGATGGATGATGACTTTAGGGTTAATGACTTCATTCTTAATAACTTTCACGTTGCTTCCTACTTTGTTAAGTTTTGCACCCGTAAATAATGTTAACTTGGAAGAAATAAATAACTATAAAATTACAAATTTATTTTCAAAAATATCTATAAATAATAAGAATTTAATTTTTTTAACTACAATATTAGTAATAATTTTAAGTATCTTTGGTATCAAACGGTTAGAGGTTGAAAACAGTTTCATTAACTACTTCGACAAAAAAACAGAAATTTATAGAGGAATGAAGTTAATTGATGAAAAATTAGGTGGAACAACTCCTCTTGAAATAATTATAAAATTTGGTGAAATTTTAGATGAAAATACTGCAAACTCTGAAACAGATGAGTTTGACGATTGGGAAAATGATGGAGATGCAAACGATGAAAAATATTGGTTTACAAAAGATAAAATTGATAAAATAGATAAAGTACACAATTATTTGGATGGTTTGCCAGCGATTGGTAAAGTTTTATCTTTTTCCTCAATTATAGATGTTGCAACAAGCTTAAATAATAATAAAGAACTTGGTACTCTAGAAATGGGTGTACTCTACTCAAAAATACCAGAGACAATAAAAAAGGAAATAATAGATCCTTACATATCAATTGAAGATAACGAAGCTAGAATAAGTCTTCGAATAAAAGACTCTCTCAAAGATTTAAGGCGTAATGATTTAATAAACCAAATTAATTATGATTTAGAAAATAAATTAAACTTAAAGAAAGATGAATTTAAACTAGCTGGTGTCTTAATTTTATTTAATAATTTATTGCAAAGTTTATTTAAATCTCAAATATTAACTCTTGGTTTTGTAATGATTGGTATATTTGTAATGTTTTTAATTTTATTTAAAAATGTTAAATTATCAATAATAGGAGTTGTTCCTAATTTTCTTGCTGCTTTTTTTATTTTAGGAATAATTGGTATAATGGGAATTCCTTTGGACATGATGACAATTACCATAGCTGCAATTACAATTGGAATAGCAGTGGATAATAGTATTCACTATATATACAGATTCAGAGAGGAATTTTCAGATATTAAAGATTATAACAAGACCATAGAACGTTGCCACTCTACTGTTGGTGTTGCAATAATTAATACCTCAATAACTATAGTATTTGGTTTTTCAATACTGGTTTTATCTAATTTCATCCCTACTATTTATTTTGGTGTTTTTACTGGAATTGCAATGCTGTTAGCCATGATTTCTGTATTAACACTTCTGCCGTCATTGATAATTATTTCAAAACCCTTTGAATATTTAAAAAATTAAATGGAGTTTGTTAAGGAAATTAAAGATTTTTTTTCCTATTTTGATCTTGCTTATATTGTAATTACTCTTCTATCACTTTTTAAATGTACCAAAAATGGTTTCGTCTTGAGTATTTTGTCTTTATCTAAATGGTTATTGGCTTATATTATAACTTTAATTTTATTTCCTAAAACTAAACCATATGTGAAAGGCATAATTGATAATGAGTATGTTCTTGATATCATTTTAGGGGTTTCAATATTTGTAATAATAATTTTTTTAGTGCTTTTAATTAGCAAAGGAATTAGTAGGACAGTCAAATATTCAGGCTTAGGTAAGTTAGATACTTTATTTGGTTTTCTATTTGGATTCGTAAGATCTTATATTATTTGTGTGTGTCTGTTTTCAGCGGTTGATATAGTTTATAATTCAAAAAAATGGCCTGTGGATGCTAAGAAATCATTTACCTTTTCATATGTTGAAAAAGGTAGTAATTACTTAATAAAAGAGTTTCCTAATGAAAAAAATTATGAAGATGCCAAAGACAAAGTTCAAGAACTTTAGGCCTAAGATTAATGAAGAGTGTGGAGTTTTTGGAATAAGCAATAATAAAGATGCCTCTACCCTAACAGCTTTGGGTTTACATGCTTTACAACATAGAGGTCAAGAGGGTTGCGGTATTGTATCTTATGATGGTAAAAAATATCACTCTGAAAAAAGATTTGGATTAGTAGGAGATAATTTTAATAAAGAAAAAGTTTTAAGAAATTTACCAGGAAATTATGCAATTGGTCATAATCGATATAGCACTACTGGCGGAACAACATTAAGAAATATTCAACCTTTTTTTGCAGATACTAATACGGGTGGTATAGGTGTTTCACATAATGGAAATTTAACAAATGCTATTACCTTAAGAAAAAAATTGGTTGATGAAGGGGCAATTTTTTACACCACATCAGATACTGAAACTATTGTACAATTAATTGCAAAATCAAAACGTTCAAAAACGATAGATAAAGTTGTGGATGCATTATTCCAAATTCAAGGTGGTTATGCATTAGTTATGCTTACTCAAAATACATTGATTGGAGTTAGAGACCCTTTTGGAATAAGGCCTTTAGTAATTGGTAAATTAAACGACTCTTATGTTTTTGCCTCCGAAACCTGCGCCTTAGACATAATTGGTGCCAAATTTATAAGGGATGTTGATAATGGTGAGATTGTTTATATTGAGAATGGAAAATTAAATAGTATAAAACCTTTCCCTCCAAAAAAAATTAGACCTTGTGTTTTTGAATACATTTATTTTTCTAGACCAGATAGTATTCTTAATGGTGAATGTGCATACGAATATAGAAAAAGATTAGGCGCTGAGCTAGCAAAAGAAACCAAAATTGATGCAGACTTAGTTGTGCCAGTTCCAGACTCTGGAAATGCTGCAGCAATAGGATTTTCAAAACACACAGGTAAAAATTTTGATTTAGGTTTAATAAGAAATCATTATGTTGGTAGAACTTTTATTGAACCAGCTCAAAAAATTAGAAGTTTGGGCGTTAAATTAAAACTGAATGCAAATAAATCTTCTATAAAAAATAAAAAAATTGTTCTTATTGATGACTCGTTAGTAAGAGGAACAACTTCTCATAAAATTGTTAAAATGCTTTATGATGCAGGTGCAAAAGAAGTTCATATGGGGATTGCTTGCCCACAAATAAGATTTCCTGATTTTTATGGAGTTGATATGCCTACTAAAAAAGAATTGCTTGCCGCAAACAAGAGTGATGATGAAATATGTAAATATATTAATGCGAAGACTTTAAATTTTCTATCAATAGATGGTCTTTACAGGGCAGTTGGTTTTGAGAATAGAAATATTTCATATCCTCAATTGACAGATCATTATTTTACAGGTGAATATCCAGTTAAGCCTATAGATGAACTTGGAGATAATAAAGTAACCCAATTATCATTATTAAGCACTGCATCAAATAATTAAAATGAAAAAAGTTAGTTTTACAGAAATGAAAAAAGGTACAAAAGAAGATTATCTTTTGCTGGATAAGAATGAAAAAGACTTTGCTAAAAAAACTGCAGACAGAATTTTAAAATTTTTATCTTCTTTAACTGAAACATTGGAAGGCTATCAAGTCAGTAGACTAGAACATTCATTGCAAAGCGCAACTAGAGCATTACATGCTGGTGAAAGCGAGGAAATGATAGTTGCTGCGCTATTACATGATATAGGTGATGAACTGGCACCAATGAACCACTCTGAATATGCAGCTTCAATTTTAAAACCTTATGTCTCTGAGAAAACACATTGGATAGTGGAAAAACATGGCGAATTCCAAGCTTATTATTATGCTCATCATTTAGGTGGAAATAGAAATAAAAGAGATAAGTATAAAGGTCATAAATATTTTGATGCATGTGTAAACTTTTGCGAAAAGTATGATCAGTGTTCATTTGATCCTAATTATGAATCTTATCCTCTTGAAAAGTTCGAACCGATGGTAAGAAACATTTTTGCAAGAAAACCTTACTCTTCTTAACTTCTTGAATAATGGTTAATTTATCTAATCAGCAGAAAGGTTCGCTGTTAGCTTTTGTTGGAGTTATGTTTATTACTCCAGATTCATTATTTATTAGACTTTCAAGTATAGATACATGGGAGCTTTTGTTTTACAGAGGCGCTATACCTTCTGTGGTTATTCTTATTGCACTTATTCTTTTTTATAAGTCAAATTTAATTAAAGTTACCTTAGCAATGGGTCTCGCTGGATTATTTTATGCGCTTACTTTCTCCATCACCAATATTACTTTCATTGTGTCTATACAAAATACTAATGTTGCCAATACTCTTGTTATGATCGCAACAGCACCAATGTTGTCTGCTATATTGGCTGCAGTTTTTCTTAAAGAAAATCCTGACAGGAATACTTGGATAGCAATCTTAATTACTTTTTTAGCTGTGGTTTATATTTTTTTCGACTCTTTCAAGCTAGGAAACTTTTTTGGAGATATTTTTGGTTTAATAACTGCATTAGGATTAGCTGTTGGTGCAAACATCATTAGATCTGTAAGAGATAAAGATTTAGTTCCTGCTGCGGTCATTGGGAAGTTTCTGGTTGCTATATTTGCGTTATTTTTTGTTGATAATTTAATACTTCAAGGAAGAGATAATATTATTGTTCCTTTAATGTGTATTATGTGTGTAGGTATACCGTTTGTTTTAGTAACAATTGCGCCTAGATTTATAACTGCAGCAGAAGTAAATCTTTTTTTTCTTTTAGAGACAATCATAGGACCAATATGGGTTTGGCTTATAATTAAGGAACAGCCTAGTATAGAGACAATCTATGGTGGCATATTAATAATAATTACCATTGCTGTGCACTCTTTTTATAAACTAAAAAAAGTTTAAGCTTGTCACAATTAGGTCTTTATTTGAGAATAGATGACGCCTTAATAGAAAAGATTAATGAATAAAATTTTAAAAAATTCCTGGGCTCTTTTTACAGGCATGGGTTTGATCATGCTAGCGCATGGATATCAAGGATCATTACTTGGGGTAAGAGCAGTTGCTGAAGAGTTCAGTCTTACTGCAACTGGATTTATGTTATCAGGATACTACATTGGTTACTTTATAGGTGCAAAAACTATACCAACTTTTATTTTACGAGTTGGACATATAAGAGTTTTTGCTGCTTTTGCTTCAATTGCATCTATTGCTATACTAATACACTCAATAATAATTAATCCATTTAGCTGGTTTATATTAAGAATTATCACAGGTATAAGCATGGTCTCTTTATATACCATAGCCGAAAGTTGGCTTAATGATAGATCGAGTAACAAAAATAGAGGCAGCGTTTTATCAATCTATATGGTTGTATTGTATGGATCAATGGCAGTGGGGATGTTTTTTTTAAATTTTAGTTCTCCCTTAAACTTTCAACCATTTATTTTGGTCTCTTTGTTTATGTCTTTATCATTAATACCAATATTATTAACAAAAAGAAAAGCTCCAAATTTTAAAAAAATTACTGGAATGAGTTTAAAAGAATTGTACAAGATATCTCCACTAGGGATGGTTGGTTCATTAATTTACGGAACTACACAATCAGCTTTATTTTCTCTTCTTGCTGTATATGCAGCTTCAATGAATTTCACAATTTTTGAAATATCTATAGTAACATTTTTATTAGCAATTTCTGGTGCTGTTGCGCAATGGCCAATTGGAAAGCTATCAGATAATTTTGATAGACGATTAGTAATCATTTACACTACTTTTGGCGCATCTTTTTTTGCATTTTGTTCAATTATTGCTGGAGGTCAAATGTATATGCCTGGAGATCTTGCAACAACTAAGTATTGGTTTTATCTGTGTGTTGTTCTATTTTCTTTTTGCAGTCTTCCTATGTTTGCAATTATATTTGCACATACTAATGATTTTATTCCTAAAGAAAAATTTGTTGCTGCTGGTGCAGGATTGCAATTTGCCTTTGGAGTAGGTGCAATTAGTGGTCCCTTTTTGTGTTCACTTTTAATGGATTTGGTTGGAGCAAATGGTTACTTTATATTTTTAATATTTTTTCATGCATTAATAGGTTTTTTTGCCATACACAGGATGAGGGTAAGAGATGTAAAAGAAAATCCAGATTCACAATTTACAGCTATGCCACAATCAATCACGCCGCTTGGAATGGAATTAAATCCAATAACGGAGCATATAGAAGAGCCATATTCTGAAAAAGTTCAGAAAATGCTAATAAGAAAAGGTGTTTCTTTTAAAAAAGACGAAAAAAAAGTTGAGAAAGATATTTAAAATTTTCATTGTCAGTAATTAAAATCTACCAAAAGTTGTATCGACTATTTTAAACAATTTCTTACTTGTGCCAACGATAAAATTTTGCTGAAATAAGTTTTTATAAATTATGCCTAGAAAAAAATCAGTCCGAAAAAAAAATGTAAGTGGTATTGCTAAAATTGCATCTTTTACAGCTACTTCAATTTCAAATGCTTATAGCACTTATAAGAAGAAACAAGATCAAAGAAAAGTTGAGGAAATAAAATTAAAAAAACTTGCAGAAAATAATAAAGTTATTCAGGAAAGAAAAGAATTACGTTCAAAAGAGGATCAACTCAAAAAAGATCAAGATAAATTATATTTGAGAGAGGAGTCCATTAAAAATAAAGAAAAAGAATTAAAACTTAAAGAGGAAAAAATTAAGATTGATAATGATAAACTGATTAAAAAAGAGGAAGAATTATCATCAATATCAAAAGATTTAAGAACAAAAGAAAAAGAACTTAAATTTAGAGAAGAAGAGCAAAATAGAAAAGATATAGATCTTAAAGTTAGAGAAGAGGAACAGAGGAATAAAGATCTTAAAGAACAAAGACGAAGAAGAAGAGAGCAAAAACTTAGAGAGATGAAAGAACTAGAGGCTCAACGTATCGAAAATCAAAAACTAAGAGAGTGGGAAGAAAAGTTTGATTTAGAGCAAAAACAAAAAGAGGAAGAGGAAAGATTAAGAGATGAAAAACTTCTTAGAAGAGATCGTGAACGTGCTTTAAGATTTCAAAATAAAGACAATAACGAATTGGATGATAAAATATCTAAAAGACTAGAGAATTTTGAAATTAAACAAACTAGAAAAAACTAAAAATTTCTTTAAGTGTCGCCAATCAACTCCAAAAAACTATGGAAGATGATTCAAGAAGCTGGGGCTTATCTCAAAGGACAGTTGCCTGACCATCCTAATCATCCTAAAGGAAGAAATCCTTATGCTCATGTAGCATTATGTATTAAAAATAAGTTTAGTAATAGCTACAAAGATATAGAAGATGAAAAGTTTGACGAAGTTGTAAGTTTTATTAATTTTTTAAAAGAAAATCCGAGTTGATTATTGTTTAGGAAAGTAATCTTTTAAATCTCCCTCTCTGTAAACATCGGCAGTACAGCAATGAAGACCGCCGCCAAATGCATAAGCATCACGAAGCTCGACTGGTAAAACTTCCATTCCAAGCTTGTCTAATTGTTCAGCTTGATATACCTCACTTTTCTCTACACAAACTGTTTTAGGATCCAAAACTAAAACATTCATTGATAACCAAACTGATGAATAGCATAATGGAGGAGGACTGTTATGTGCAGGTTGTGCAGAGTCAATAATTTTCCAACCATTGTTCTCAAATAACTTTCTTTGTTCTTTCGGCAACCTTCTTTGAGGATTATTAATTATTAGACCTTCCTTGATTGGTGTAAACGTTGCATCAATATGTATTGGATATGGATCACCAGGGAAATTTACAGCATGTACCCTATGATCTTTGAAATGTCTTCTTAGCCAATCTATACCTTTTAAATTTGTTGTAAAACCGTGCTGGACTACTAAGTCTTTACCAAATCTTAAAATATCTGCAGCATCAAACAAGGGCTCCTCTTCTGTAGTTACAAAAAACTTATCTTCTGTCCACTTGAGTCTTTTTTGAACACCAATTTTATCTGATAAATAATCTTTTCTGTAATCTGCATCT
>OCVP010000901.1_pt1 | contig 13153 bp, 6 predicted proteins | sample 1539171 | NCBI WGS metagenome assembly OCVP01 (sample SAMEA51879418, study PRJEB22527) | metagenome
ATTTTCCAGCCGTTTGGCGGATTGTCAGAAGAATCCTGTTTATTGAAACTCTTCAACAAAAGGGATTCTTTAAGTCCGAAAAAAGGAATCATCACTTTCCGGGCGCTGAAGGTTTTTCCTAACTGCAAGAAAAGTTTCAGGGCCGAATGGAAAACCTCCGCCTGATGAACCCGGAGTTTCCAGGATTCCTGAAGCGTTTCCTGAGACAAACTGATAAAATGGTTGACCATTTCTTCAAAAGTCGGCCACTCCATTTCTACGGTACCTGAATTTGAATTCAACTGTGGATCATGGATTTGAAGATAAAATCTTCCCAGCGTTTTTGCGTTTCCACCTGTCAGTAGCAGGTCCGTCTCCGAGTCTGAATTTTTAAGAAAATGTCCTGCTTCGTCTTCCAAGTGACCAATGGTTTTCTGGAACAACTCTGAGCTTTCCAAATGCTCCGGCTCGAATTCCCGCAGGCGTAAAGTGCCGATATTCAAACTGCATTGCCTGAAAACAGTATTCTTGTTCAAAAAAGAAAGTTCCAGGCTGCCTCCTCCTAGATCAGCCACTACCTGCTTGTAAGAGTGTTTTGGTAAAAAAGCACTCAACCCTTCCAACAGCACTGATGCTTCTTCTTTTCCTGAAAGCACATGGACCAATATTCCGCAGTTTCTTTCCAGAGTCTGTAACACTTCCTTCCGGTTTTTCGCATCTCTGAAGGCACTTGTGCCAAAAACCTGAAGAGGGCATGCGCCATAGGGTTCCAACTGATCAAGGAGTTTTTCGAGGATACTGCAAAGTTGGATTTGAAAACTCTCTGATATGTTCCCTTTTGAAAAAACTTCCTGCCCAAGCCGAAAATGAGAACTCCAACTCCGGAGTACCTTTACCGACGAATCATCTTCCTTTTCCCCAAGAATCATCCGAACCGCATTGCTGCCTATTTCAATGACTGCGTAATGTCCCATGTTAAAAAAAACGGATCTGGATAATCTTTTTAAGACAATGTTTGGAGTTTACCAACGGAAAGATTTTGGAGTTTCTGACATACTGAATGGAGAAAAATTGAATTTAGGAAAAGGTTAATTCAGAAATTTCCTAATCTGTTCTGCCGTCTTCTGAAGTTCTTCAGTCGAGGCATTTTTTCGGTTCCCAAACATCCTGGAGGATCTCTCGGTTCGAGGAATGATATGATAATGAACATGCATTACTTCCTGACCTGCCTGCACACCATTGTTCAGGATCACATTGTAATCCACACCTCCAAACGCTGAAGAAACCGCTTTCGCGATCCTATGTAAAAATACCATAAGTGAGGCCGTATCTTGGGGGTCCATGTCCTCAAATCGCTCGACTTCCTTCTTGGGTACGATGAGGGTGTGCCCTTCTGCACAGGGCATGATATCCAGGAACGCAATCTCATTTTCTGTTTCATCAATCTTTACCGAAGGAATACTTCCTTCAATGATTTTTGAAAAAATCGAAGCCATCCGCTCTCCTTTCTTCTGTCAAAAAGATATTTTTATTTAATTGCAATTTCAGGAATCCAAAGGCTTTAAGTAGAAGGAATATCGTTTGCTTGAGCAATATCATTTAACACTTAGTCAACGACTCTACTGAAAGTAAGTTTCGTGCCCCCTATTTCAACGAAAGCTTAGTGTCTTTAAATTCTTTCTCAATACGCTTTTGCTATCTGCTCATTCTTTCTGCTTTGACCTTGATCCTTGAGGCAAACTCAGGATTTGGCAATCCCCTGGAAAACTTTCCACATTACCAGATTGAGGTTCATTATCATCACGAGCAGAAACTTCTCGAGGGAAAAATGCAAGTTCGGTACAGCCCGGAATTTTATCCTTCAGGAGAGTTGCTCTTATCCCTGCCGATGAACCGTTTCAGGACCAAGGATCCAAGAGGATTGCGCAGGCACCGACTGGTTCCCATCTTTTCTCTGGAACGCTATGAAAATGATCTCGAAGATCCGCTTTTTCCTGAAGGCTTCAGCGAGGGGGGAATCAACGTCCTCTCGGTCAAAGACGCATCCGGTAATAATCTGGATTATCAACTGGAATCCAATCCTGATCTTGAAAAAGGTTATTCTCAACTCCATGGACTACTCAGGGTCACGTTACCTGATCCGCTTGAGAAACCCGAACTGATCATTGAGTTCAAGACCTTTTTGCCTGTTCATACCCTTGAGGGAGGCCTCAATGGGAGCATGATCACCTCAAACTGGCACCCCTCTCTGTTGAACTGGGATGGAAGGCAATGGATCAAAGACGGGAATACCCCCAATCCGGGGACCTGGCAAGTGACATGGAGTTCTTCCAAAGCGGGCACTCTGATCACCAGTCTTTCAGCCCATCAACAACATCCTGCAGGTGAAAAACTGATTTTGCCTCAGACCCATTTTCCTCTGAAAAGTTTCCCCCTTATTTTCTCTGACCGCTATCAGTTACTGAATCAAGAAGATGATCAAACGGAACCTCAAGGAGAAGCTTTGGAGGATCGAAATGATCCAAAGGATTCTTATCATTTGGAGTCCTTTCATTTCAGGGATTATCCGGACAGGGCTGATTTGATTCATCAATGGGTTTCCAGATTCATTTCATTTACCAAGGAACAATACGGTTTGAAACACCCCTGGGAGAATATCCGGATTGTTGCAGTAGAAGCGGAGTACGAGCATGTGAAGGTCATCAACAACCTGATCCTGATTCCACTTCCTAACTACAAACGTTCGGGTTTTCTTGACCGGAGGGTGCTTGGACTTGTTTCCTTGTCCCTTGGCCAACTCTGGTTCGGGGAAAAGATCTGGAATGATGAAGATTTAGAACTTTGGATTTCCAAGGGTATTCCTGCCTTCCTTGGACTTCGTTTCTTTGAACAACATTACGGCAAAGATGCCGGGATCTTCGGTTTTATCGACTGGATGAATCCTCGTTTCCGGGAACACTTCATCGAAGATATGGCACTCAGCAACAATGAGGAAACGGCTCATCCGATTTATGCCTCATTCCAGGCATCGGAAGATCCCAGGCTCCACATGATTCGGGTTACATACAAAACCGCCATGGTCCTCTCCATGTTGGAGTACATGCTCGGCAAGCAAGGATTCCAAAAGGGATTTCAATCCTTCACAGAAAACCATTGGCATAAAATCGGATCACTGAGAAACTTCCAATCTGAATTTGAAGAGGTGTTTAAAGAAAACAATGGATGCATTTCAAATACATCAATTTCTGAGAAAAGGTCTGAACCAATCCAAAATCCATCTAAATCCAAGGTTTGTTTCACCCCTCCGGAACTGGACTGGTTTTTCGACCAATGGTTCCTTCAAGACATGGAGCTTGATTATGCACTTGGAAACCTAAAAACCCAAAAAAAGGAAGGAGGAGATTATCTCACTGAGGTTGAGGTAAAAAAAACAGACCAGGCTAGGATGCCTCTGGAAGTGATGCTCACAACAGAAGATGGAGAAAAGATTCATCAATTGATCCTTGGCGATCAAAAATCAGAAACCCTCTTTTTCCGAACCAAATCACCTGCGAAAAAAGTATCTCTGGATCCTGATGAACAACTGCTGGAATCGAAGAGGATCAACAATCACTCTTTCAGCTTTCATCGGGTCCGTTTCGCATTTGACTGGAAACGAAAAAGGGAGCGGCTTTGGTTACTGGTTCCAGGTGTAGACAGCAATGCCTTTGATGGAAATTCTTTTGGAATAAGCATACGGCATAACCATGAGAAATATCGCATTTACGCCATTCCGGGTTATGGAACCAAGAATAAACGTTTCTTGTATCAATTGGATTTGGACCGAGCAGATACTTTATTCCCAGGATTCAGCGTGGGATTGACGGTCAAGGAACAGGGAGGGATACGTTCTGACGGATTTCGTTTAATGTACTCCAGTCCTAAAGTTTATAACCGTTCATCATACTCTTTTGCAGCAAGTATTTTCAGAGAAAGGCTTTTTTCAGCCAGCACTGAACAATTGGAAGAGGAGGTTGAACAATCGGGAAAAAACAATATCTTTACCTTGGCTCACCAAGCTTTGGTTCCCTTTGATGAAAAATACCTTTTGCAATGGAGTTTGAACAACGAACAGCCTTCTCAGGAATTGGAAACAGATTTTCACTACAGCAAATCATCTGGAAGCATCAGTCAAACCCTTCATGTGGGGCATCGAAAATGGTTCGTCTTGTCCATGGCTTATGGAACCATCGGAGGGACCCCACCACTGCAGAAAAAATTTCAGTTGGGAAGCCCCTCAACTTTGAGAGGGTTTCCTCAAACGATCAAACTGATGTACGATCATCTTGCTTTGGCTTCACTTGATTTTAAGTTTCCTCTTTTTCATGCACCTTTTTGGGGAGATGTCAGCGCAACAAACATCCAGGGAGTGCTTTTCTATGATCAGGGAAAGGGTTGGTCAGCCCCTTTGACCCAAGACAAAGCTCCATCAAGAGAGGATGCTGGATTTGGCATCGAGTGGGTGGTTGATACGGTTTCATTATTCCAGGTGCCTATCAAATTCGAAGTGGCTTATCCTCTGAATGATCCTGATTATGAAAAACCTCAGATCATTCTGCTCGGCACGCTGAGTTGGTAACAAAGATTAATCCCATCCTGCCCTTTCCTGGACAAAAAGTTTTCGCCCAGGAAAACGCTAATCATTCCTCCTACTGAAATCCTATTTCCATTCTCTTTTCCGCGTTTCCTGAGCCAAGGGATGTTTGTTTGAGTACCAGTTTGTCTTCCTTAATCTCAAACACTTCAAAGTCCTCAAGCCATTCTCCCTGCTGTACCCAGAATTCCTGATCCTTCACCCGAACCAATGCAAAAGTGCCTGAAGAAGTCTGAAGAATATCTAACAATTTAATGAAAATTTCCGAAGCAGATGGCTTTGATGTTAACTCTGGTTTTATTTTCTCAGATTGTTGAGGTTCCTTAGAGTTGAAATGTTGAAGAGGCTCCTTTGGAAAAGATTCAATTTCCAACAAAGACGCAAAGGGGTTGTAATTTTTTTTCGTAACAACTCGCGATTGAACATCTGAAGCATGAACCGATTCGATGATTAAGCTCATGATGATTCCCTGTAAAATGAAAAAAAGAATCAGAATCGAACTTTTGGAAAAAACAAAACCCAATTTCAGATCGATATGATCAAGATTGCTCATCTCCGATAACCTGAGTCAGTTCCAGTTCAATACTCAAAAAAGGATTAGGTGAATCGACATTGAGGTTTTGAAGTTGAAGCCGGGAGATCAGGAAAGGCTCATCCAGTGCTCTAAGTGCTTCAAGAAAATCCTGGATTCCCTTGAAGCGACCCTCTGCGATAAATGAAACCTTCCAGGTTTGGGAAGCGCGTGAATTTTCCTGATGAAAATCTTCTTGATCGAGTTCCAAACTGTTTTGCTGGAACAATTCACGTATTCGAACACTGAGGGATTCTGCATCAACTTTGATGAGAGGTAGGGTACTCGATACATCTACCAGCAACTTTCTCTGTTTTTTTAGGGTCTCCCAAGAGAGGCCAACGGTTTCAGACGAATTCAATTCAGCTTTTAATTGCTGAATCTGGTCTTCAAATCGATCCTGCTTATCCCATCGGGTTCTGAAGAGACCATGATAAAGGAGCAGACAAAAAAGAAGGATCAGCAATACCGTGAGGAGGATTTGTTTCCGTTCTGGCAGTTGTGTTTCCTGGAATTGAAAAAGCCGATTCTTAAAATCAATCATTTCCATCGATTCTCTCATGGAAACCAAAGAACGGGGCAAACGTTTACAGTCTCTTAATTCATTTTCTTGAGACGGAACCTGTAAAACATGAAAACGCTGAAACCAAGTAAAATCAGTAAGACAACCATGATGTAAGAATAATCCAGGAAGTTCACTGGAACCCCAGAAATACTCAGTTCCAATGTTCCGGTATCCAGTTCTTTCCCTTGCCAACTGGTAAAAACAGTTTGGTGAAGTTTCTGGTCTCCAATGTATTTCAGTTGGGAAGAAGAGACTTCAAGCAGTCCCACCGGGGTGAAAATCCTGACCTTCTCCAAGGAGTTTCCAAAAGATTTGGTCAGAACGGTTTGTCCCAGAAAAGAGGAAATCGAGTATTGAAAAATCAGTTGGCTGTTTCCAGGAGGAAAGATCCTCATAATTTCCAAGAAATGTTCTCCCAAACGGAAGTCACTGCTGCTTTGTCCTGTTTCGTCCGCCATGCTGAAGTCAGAAATATCCTTGGGGAGATTGATTCGGTATCCAGAATTAACACTGTCGATTAAATCTCTGGAAGGATTATTAATCTCCCAGACTTCAGTCACCCTCACCTTGCCTAAATCCCGTTCCAGAATCAGGGAAGCTTTTTCCAGTTCCAGTAACTCTACCTTCTGAGATATTCCTGGAACCTGAACCTCAACCTGGTAGCTCGAATCCTGATCATTCAAGAAAACAACATTGGACTGGTGAAGTCTGCCTTCAACTCGAGTTCCAATTCGATACGCGGCACGTAGGTCTCTTGGGACCTCAAGAATCCTGAAACTGCCATCCGGTTGACTTTTGACCCGGGCTTGAGGGCCTGTGGTTGTGATTTCTCCCTGCTCATTGACAACGAATTTGAGCAGGACCACGTCCAATCCTCCTTCAGGGATTATGACTTTTTCAGGAACGAGAATCTTTCCTGAAATCTCAACGGATTCAGTAGAAAATGCACATAAAGGATGAAGGGTAAGAATCAGTAACAGAATGAATTTGGATCCAATATTTTTCATCCTGTTTTTCTGGAAAGGCATATGAATATTCTTCAAAACTATTGATTCATCGATTTCAGGTAGTCCTCAATTTCCCGGGCCCGTTCTTTGGCAGTATTGTAATACTCCTGAACCTCTTTGGCAGGCTTCTTTTTTGAAGCAAATCGGTAATGTTTCAAAGCCAGTTTCCAGTTTTCACGGAAGTGGTAGAGGGTTCCAAGTTCATAATGGATAAGAACGTACCAGGATGAAGAAGTCGGTATTTTTCTTCCTGCCGCTTCTCGGATCCTTTTCAGGGCAGCTTCATCATTCCCGGTCTGCCGGTCGAGTTGATAAATCCAGTAGACTGCCTGCAGTTCGCTCTTACTGGCACCTCCTCCATCGGCGCGAAGCAGCCAGGTTCTCGCCTGTTTGGGTTGTTTGAGATGGGTCAATCGGTGATACCCAATCTGAAATGCAAAGTATCTTAGCTCCTTACTCCTTTTTTTCTGGTTCTTCAGCGTCTCATAACCTGCTTCATAAACCCTGGCAAGATGATGGTAGTTTTTCTCTCGCAGATAGAGGCTTTCCAGTTGATTCACCACATATAATCTTTGATCAACATTTTTGAGAGGAATCTTCTCCAATGCTTTCTCATAATACCCTTTGGCCCTTCGACGCCCTCCAAGTTTTTCTGCGGCCTCCCCCTGGTCAAGCAGAGCCTGAATGGTTTCAGCAGATTTTTTCTGGTATCTTCCAAGTGCAGCATAAGCTGCAAGAATGCCGTCCCATTTGCTTTTTCCTTTTTTCTGTTTTTCCGCGTAGAGCAAAACATTGAAATTTTCTTCATCCAGTTTACGTTTACCAGTTTTCAGTTCCGCATAAATCTGGCTGGTTATTTCCTTCCATTTTTTCTTTTCGATCTTCTGTTGCAGACTTTCCTGGGAAAGAAAGTTTTGGATTTCCTGCTGTTTCTTTTTTTCTTCTGCATTACGCGGGGTCAGTTCAAGAGCTTTGCGGTAAAAGGACCTGGAAAGTTTAATTTTCCCAAGTTTTTCTGCAGCCTGCGCTCTGTAAAGCAAGGCATCGAGGCTGTTTGCTTTTTGCGGCGATTCCTCTTCAAGGAGAGTGTAGGCACTTAAAATTCCAGCCCAATTCTCTTGCTCCGATTCAGCACTGATGAGCAATTCAAAATTTTCATCATCGAGCTGGATCAAGCCTGAATCGATCTGTTCCCTAAGGACTCGTGAAACTCCCTTCCAATTGTTTTGGTTGAGTTCTTTTTGGAGTCCGTCTTCCGCCAGATAATTTCGAATCGATTCCTGCTGCTCACGTTCATTTTCATCAGCAGGTTTCAACTTCAGCAAAGCTCGATAATATTGTTGAACCAAAGCGGGCTTCCCGATTTGATCTGCAAGTTGTGCCTGGTGGACAAGAGCATTAAAGCTCCCTGCGCGTTTCGGATCACTTCTGCGAAGGAGGGCATAGGCCTTTAAAATCCCTTCAGGATTTTCAAGTTTCGTCTCCGCATATATCAATAGATCAAAGGATTTTTGATCCAACTTACGTTTTTTCGCTCCTACCTCTTTATGGATTTGAGCAACAATCCCCTGCCAGTCCTGGTTTTCGATCTTTTTTTGAAGCTGCTCTTCAGAGAGGAATTTTTCAATTTCCTGCTGCCTTCTTCGTTCTTCCTGATTTCGTGGGGCAACTTTGAGAGCCTTGCGATAGAAGGTTCGGGCACGCATCGGCTCATTCAGTTTTTCCGCTGCTTCAGCCTGAATCAGGAGCGCTGTGAGGGTATTTACCGAACTTGGATCCCGACTTTTTTTCAGTTCAAAAGCACTCAACACCCCGGACCAGTTCTTTTGCTGAGTCTCAGCATACACCAGAAGGTCAAAATTTTTCTGGTTCAGGGGACGTAAACCAGATTGACTTTCGGAACGGATCTGTTTTGAAATTCCTGCCCAGTCCTCAGCCTGGATTTTTTCTTGTAAATCTCCTTCTGAGAGGAAGCTCAGGATTTCTTTCTGTTTTTTTCTCTCCTCTAAATTTTTTGCAGGAATCTTGAGCGCTTTTTCATAAAATGTCCTGGATTTTTCAGATTGTTTGATGCGTTCTGCGGCTTCTGCCTGCAGCATCAAATCGGTCACGGATTCTGCAGAATAAGGATTCTTTTGTCTTTTCAGTTCATAGGCATCCAGAATACCGGACCAATTTTCCTGCCTTTTTTCCGCATTGAGTAGGATTTCGAATAGCTCACCATCGAGTTTTCTTTCTCCATTCTCAATTTCCTTACGAATCTGAAGGGCAACCCCGGACCAATTAGAAGCCTCAACTTTTTCAGAGAGTTCACTATCTGAGAGAAAACGTCGAACCTGCTGCTGCTGAACTTGTTCCTGCTCACTTGCCGGTTTGAGGGCCAACACCTTGAGGTAAAGTGTTTTTTCAAGTTCTTTATTGCCCATTTTTCCGGCCGCCTCAGCCTGACGCATCAAAGCCCTCTGCGTCACTGCGCGCTTCGGGTATTTATTCCTGAGTAAGGCATAAGCAGAAAGCACCCCCTCCCAATTCTCGGATTCGGTCTCCGCTGCTTCCAGGTAAGAGAACTGTCTCTCGTCCAATTCGCGGTATCCTTTTTCAACATCCTCCCGAATCTGAAGGGCGACGGCAGTCCAATCTTCATTCTCCAGATTCTTTTTGAGTCTTTTTTCAGAAAGGAAGATCCGCAGAGCCTGCTGCTGATCAGCTTCCTCCTGGGTGTTCGGAACCGTATCAAGCGCCTTTTGCTGAAATTCCGCGGCACGCTTAGAGTCTCCAATTTTTTCGGCTGCCTCTGCCTGTTCCAAAAGTGCTGTCACGGTCCTGTTGCGATCAGGATTGTTTTCTGCAATCAAAGCATAGGCACTGAGAATGCCTGCATGATTTTGCTGACGCCTTTCCACTGAAAGAAGGAGTTCTGAAACGTTTTCGTCCATTTCCAGAAAACCTCCCCTGACATCCTTGCGAATCTGGGTTGCCGCGCCTTCCCAATCCTGCTTTTCCAGTTTTTCATTGAGAAAACTTGAGGCTAGAAAACGTTCAATCTCTTGCTGCTGTTGACGAGACGCCTCCTGGATCCGATCCAGTTCATTCGAATTTTGTGAAGGAATTCTTGCCACCAGTTTGAAGTTTCGGTTGGCCTCCTCCCATTTCTGCAGCTGATGCAACAGGAGTCCCTGACGGTAATGCAGCCGGATTCGCCAGGCTTGGCTGAGGGGTCGCTGATTGAGGGCTTGGAGTACTTCGAGAGCTTTTTCTGCATTCTGCTCCTTCTCTGTGATTTCGCTGAGAGCCCAGACCGCCTGGAGTTCTAGGTCAGAGGCTCCCCCACCATCTGTTTCTTCAAACCACTTCCTGGCGCATTCAATCTGTTTCAATTCCTGGTAACACAGATTGCCGAGATAGGAAGCATACTGTTTGAACTTCTCTGATGGTTTCGGATCCTTTTCTAGAAAGGGCATCAGGTGGTCTTCATAGAGCGGGACGATTTTTTGCTTTTGTTTTTTTGCTCCATAAAGTTCTGCCAAATTGATCACAACGAACTCACGGGTTTCGAGCCTGTTCGAAGTTGGATCCAAATGTTGGAGAGCTTTTTCGTAGAGTTCTCCGGTTTTATCCTGCTGATCCAACTGATCTGTGAGACGGGCCCAATCAAGAAGACGATCGGGGTCCTGAAGGTCCTCAGGATAATCCTGTTGCCAACGGCTGTAGATGATCTCAGTCCGTTTGGGTTCTTTTCGCTGATGTGCTGCATAGACCCATAAACCATAATCGGAGCTGGACATCTTGGGAGATTTTTGGTCATAGATGGATTGATATTCCCAAGTGAGTGCTTTCCAGTCCTTCAATTCCTTGTGCGCATGTATAAGATTCGCAACGCTTCGTTCACGATATTCAGGAACATCCCGAATCTGCCTCAGATCTTCCCTAGCAGCATTCCATTCCTCGAGTTTGAAAAAACACTCTCCACGTAGATATAAAAATTGTTCCCGCTGCTTGGGTTCGATTTTCTCAGGAAGGGTTTCGATTTCCTGGATCAGCTTTTCGCAGTTTCCCTCCTGAAACTGAACCGAAGCCAGTTGTAGTTGAAAAGCCGCACGGGCTTCTGGTTCAAGGGCTTCATTTTCTCTGGCCGATCCGAGCAATTCCTGCTGTTTTTCAGTCTGTCCGGTTTCCCTGTATAGACTTGCGAGCAATCCCAGGAGCGGACCATCGTTTCGAAATTGCTCCGAATTTCTGGTGGTTTCAAAACTTTGAATGGCAAGTTTTGGACGACCACTTTTCTGGTGGAGGATACCAATCTGATAATGTATTCGGGATTTTGCTTGTTCATCCTCAACCTGCTCTAAATGCCTTTCTAAAGCACTCACTGCAGCAGGGAAATTTTCAGTTTTCTCATAAAGCCCCCCGAGCCGAAGTTCAACTTCGGCACTATGGGTTTTATTCTGACTTTCACGATAGGCCAAAAATGATTTGATCGCTTCTTCGTGATCTCCTCTTTGGTCAAAAAGACGACCTCGTCGGTAATGAACTTCGGAGAGATAATCGCCATCCCCGGTTTCAAGGTAATTTTGGAAAGCTGCCAGTGAATCTTCGGGTTTTTTCGCAAGTTCCAAAATCACACCTCGCCTGAAGTGAGTAAGAGGAAGAAACTTTCGAACAGAAGTTTGATTGTTCAGTTTTCTTTCTTCATCAAGGAAGGTCTGGTAATGCTGATCCAGTTGTAAAAGACGCTTTTCTCCAAGCTCGAATTCCGGGTCTTCCTGCAAGGGGGCTATGCTGGCAGAGTATGCGGATTCAGCCCTCCAGAACAATGCTTCTGCCCGGTTCTCAGGGGACTCCATAAGCTTTGAAGCCTTGGAAAACTGCTGTTCGGCAAGGGATAGATTTCCTTGTTTCCGATAAAGCAGTGCGAGCCGATAATGTGCCTGGCCGGCATGCTGGGAATCACCGCTTTTTAGATAATCCTGGAAGGATTTTTTCGAATTTTCCTCATCTCCATTCTGCTGGTAAAGTAATCCAAGACGGTAATGGACATCTTCAAAAACCGCATCGGGACTGCCTTGAAGATGCTGCCGAAAGGACTGGATAGCTTCCTCGGTTCGGTCTTCCTCCTGGAATAGAGAGCCCAGGCGGTAATGCACTTCCACACGATAGGTGGAATCATCATGATTCAAGTAATCCTGAAAAGCATTGATTGCATCGTTATTGTTTTCCGATTGCTGAAACAAAAGTCCCATCCGGTAATTTGTGACCGGGAGGTATTGCTGGTCTCCTGTAGTCTGATACTTGCGGAAGTAATCGAGAGTGATTTTATTTTCTTTGATCCTGGCTGAACCGGACTTCTTTTTGTCTGAAGAAGCTACCGCTGCAAAACGTGTCTCTGCCCGCCAAAATGAAGCCCCCGGGGCCAGTTCTGATTTTGGGTGTTCTTCCACCACCCTTCCGAAATATTCTGAGGCCTTCGAATAATTCTGCTTTTTTTGAAATCCGAGGGCCAAGTTATGTTTGATATTGAGTGCCGTTTCCGGATCTTCTTTTCCAGGAAGCTTGAGATAGGCATCCCAATAACCTTCGCTGCGTTCAGGATTTTGTTGGAAGAGCCACGCCCACCCCAAAAGATTCAGTCGTTCTTCGGCTTGTTGTTGAGGGAGGTTTTCAGGGGCCAGCGTTTCCAGTTGACGTGAAACCTGTCTGAATTCAGGAACAGCTTCTTTGAGCGTGGTTTCCTGGCGGATCAGTTCTGCGCGATAGAAAGTGACAAAACCCTGCCAGTAGAGAGACTCATCCTTGAACTTGGAAGCGGGATATTCTCGAAGCAATAATTTCAGGGTCTGCAATGCACCGGAATACTGCTGCATCCTGGCCAGCACCACTCCTTTTCGAAATAGGACTTCTTCCTGGTATTTTCTGCTTCCAGGAAAGTTTTTCTGAAATTTTTGTAAATCCCTCAGGGCCTGGTTCAGACTTCCGGCTTGTTGAGATGCACGAGCCTGGAGGAACATCATATTTTCCCTGGACTTGCCGCTTCGAAATTCTTGAAGATAACAGGACGAAGTGTTCCAGGCTTCCTGGTAAAGCCCATCCTCGAACATCTGACGGGCAAGATCCGTCTGCTGCTCCTCGCTCAGACCCTCCGTCAGAAAACACTGTGCGAACAAGTGCGGGACGAATCCTCCAACAGTGAGAAGAACGATGCTGATGAAAGCAAAAAAAATACGATGGACTTGGAATTTCATAAACCCGAAAAAGACACGGACATTAGGTTACAAATTCGTTTTTCAAAAGTTATTGCCAGCAAAAGTGTTTGGGCCTATCAATTAAAAACTGTTTTGTACTTTGCTTTGGATCCACAAACAATGTTCAGTCGAAACTTGAAAGTCTGGAGAGTGCTAGTG
>OCVP010000903.1_pt1 | contig 13120 bp, 8 predicted proteins | sample 1539171 | NCBI WGS metagenome assembly OCVP01 (sample SAMEA51879418, study PRJEB22527) | metagenome
TAAATGATAAAAAAATAACTTTTTCGATAGATTAATATTTTTTGACGCAATAAGTAATGATAGTGGTAACCAAAAATAACCTCCAAAAGGAATACCGAATCCTCTTGGGATATCGTAGCCATTTGGTAGAATATCAATTCGCCTAGGTTTATATTGTACTTTTGTTACATTAGAATCTGCTAATTCTGAAAAAAAAGGGAATATAAAATCTTTGTTAATATTTATTCTCATCGGTCTAATCAAAGATACATAGAGCAATGCAGAAAGAGTTAAGATAGTGAAGATTCGTAAAGCGAATGAATGTCGCGGTTTTTTATACCAACTAATGTCCATCTATACCATACCCATAGTATAAAGGGATAGAAAAATATAAATGGACTAAATTCATGAATGATATTCCAGTAATCTTTGAAATATAATATTACCAAGTTGAAAAGAACAATTCGGATTGTATTCAACATGTAGATTGTTACTATGCCAAAAGTTAAAAACTTAAGTTTCTCTCCTAATCCATTTCCAAGACAGATTATAAAACCAGAGTATAGAACCATTAGCTTGAGAGCATTGCAACCATTTACTATCTCAAGGCCTTGAGTTCCCTCAATCCAAATAAGTCTCTCATGGGTGTATACTATCCAGCCAAGAGCGTTGAGAATATTTTTTGAAAAGAATACCGTTGTTAAAGCAAGGAAGTCATCAAGTCTACCATCAGGATATAATACTAGATCATAAACAAGTTGCCAAATTATATAAAAAAAGAAAGCTTTGATTAAGAATCCTGAAAAAGGATTCTTCTTTATTCTATCTATTACTTCCAAAATATTTTTTTACAACAATCACCGCACCGCCGATAAGAAGAAAAACTAGACCATTTATGGGTCCTTGGGTAGGTGCGTCGGGAAGAGGAGGAGGATCTTGAGCTAGTATTAAGTTTGCACTATATAATAAAAATGCGGCCATGCTATAGACTTTGTTTCTCATAATGAACTCTATTTTATGTACGTTATTTTTTGTTTAAAAGATTTTTTGCCGGTCTTAAGGTCTACAAGGTAAACGCCAGAAGGTAGAGCTACTGGGTTCCATGGCACTTGATGATTACCAGAGTGCATTATCTCATCAACTAAGCTAGCAACGTGCCTTCCTTTTAGGTCAAAAATATTTAGCCTAACATGATCTATTTGTTTGAGATCAAACCTAATCATCGTGCTGGGATTGAACGGGTTAGGGTATGCATCATGAAGAACAATATGATCAGGTAATGTACTTTGCTCTTTAATTGTGCTCGTTATATCTGTATTTACAAAAAGAGAAAATTGAGATTCACCTACGCTTGGATATGTTTGCATTAACTCTTCTGGGAATAAAAACCCGCCTTTTGCAGGTAAATTGATATTTGCAGATGGGAATCCATATAAATTGATATTCTGACCTGTAGTGTTATTTTGTAGTACAAGCGATATTCCATCGGGAAGATTCGCGATATCCCATGTCATATTAACCTGTGTTTCCTGAGTTTGGTAACCTTCATCATCAGGGTCAAGAAGCATAACATCCATATCTAGTGCTAGGTCAATAACTAGGTTTAGTGGAAGATTATTAATGGCAAGTGCGTTACCTGATTCATAGATCATACTTGTTAAATGCTCAGCTGGAGACATTGGTATAATCTGCTTGGCATCTGCAGGATCTAGATTGATAGCTCCATCTTCAGTAAATGATAGATAAACATTTGTCGTATATTGACCATCGGAAAATGTAAATGTTGCACTTCCAGACGATTGGTCTCTATTGTTTGTTCTAGCAGTGCTGTTTAGATGACCTTTCCTGATGGAGTGTTCGTAGAACTCAAATGCATCGCCCTCAGAACCCGCTTGGATCCAAAAACCGTCAAATGGTTTGATTAGTCCCTCATCAATATTCCCAACAATACCATTGTGTGTTTTATACCCTGGATTATCATGATCCATTTTATAAACTGTTGAATTAAACTTTGAATGATTGTCTAATAACATTTGGTTGATTTTAACATGCAAGCCATAAGGATTTCCCACCAAGTTCCAGTGGCTTGGATTTGTCGCAACATTTAATGATGCTTGGTTCATGGTCATGCCATTTTCGAATTGATCATCAATTCCAATAGTAACTGGCAAGTCATCCTCTCCATCAAAATCAGTATCCGAATACACATACACGACAAAGCCTTCTCCAGCTTCTAATACATCGTTATTTAGATCAACAACAGGTACCCATCCATTCTCATATGTCCAGACATTTGGACTGGCACCTGGTAAATCAGATCCATCAGAGCCCTGAGTCCACAATTCTTCTAAGAGATCACTAAAGACAGCTCCAGATACTGGGCTGGAAAGAAGCCGGAAGCCGGGATCGCCCGAGATTTCTATATGGGTTACAGCTACAGCTAAACTAAAACTTTGGTTCGCGTAACCACCGTTACCATCATTTATTAGTATTGTTATATCATTTAAACCACCATCTAGATGACTTGGAGATCCACTTAGAACGTAACCTGAATCATCCTCAACGAAAGAAATCCAGTCGGGTTTGTCAGTAAGAGCTATATCCAAGTAATCACCATCTACATCAGTGACATCAAGGGAATATTGATACGTATCACCTTGGGTGGCTTCAAGATGAGGGGTACTAATTATTATGGGATTATCGTTGACGGGCAAGACATTTATCGTAACTGTTGCGGCTTCAGACCGGTCAAAACCATCGAATGCTGTGAAAGAAAAACTATCTGTACCGTGGAAGTTTGGGTAAGGGGTATAGACAACTTGGTTTGGATTACCCTGTGTAATCCAATTTGCCCCTAAAACATTTCCATCATTGCCGTTGGAGGTGTGATCAGTAACTATTGAACCGGAACCCTCATCAAACTTATAGTAAGCTGTTAGATCATATGAAGATGTGTATTGACCGAAGTTATAGCTTGCATCTAATGGTACACCATTGTTGTAAAGTTCAGCTATTTCATCAGCGCTTAGTTCACTCGACCAGAACGCAACCTCATCAATTTCACCATCATGGTGTAATGTAGTGACTCCGTTATTGTGGTTGGCACCTATTCTGAGGTCACCAAGGTTTGAAGTCACATTTGCATTTTGATATCCACTACCATCCAAAACACCATCCAAATAAGTAGTCAGATTTCCACTGTTGTCCCTAACAAATACTGCATGATGCCACTCGTTCAAGGTAAATGTACGGGTTCCGTTTGTCACTGCCCATGCGTTAAAATAGATTCCAAATGTTTCATTATCATTTAACAAAAAACCAAAATCTCCATAAGGGCCTTTCATATTTATTATATCGCCTCTTCCTTGCCCTTCTTTCTTAAACCATGCTGAAACAGAAAATGCCCCCGTTCCAAAATCAAAGGCTGGTGCATCCGGTATAAAAACGACATCGTTTATCCCATCAAAATTCAAACTGCTTGAGGATGCTTGATCAATTGTACCGTGCTGAGGCCCCGATGATTCTAACGCAAAACTTAGTGCATCACCATCATCATCATTGCCAGTTAAATTAATTGTTAAAGTTCCATCTTCATTCAATGACACTGTCTGCTCTAGTGCTTCAGGGGTGCTGTTAGAAGCTCCTTCTGCAGGAGTTATGATCACAATTCCATGATCAGAATTTGCTCCAGATATATTTGTTTGATCAGTTCCACTGTTGTATGAACCACCGCCACCACCAGCACCACCCCAACTCCATGCACCACCGCCACCACCGGAATAGCCACCAGCTCCACCAGCTCCACCATAGCCACCAGCTCCACCACCAAAACCGCCGTGTCCTCCATATTGCCCGTTACCGCCATTACCGCCATTTCTAAATCCTATTCCTAATTCACTGTAGTAATTATAGTTACCACTGCCATTATTATAAAATCCACCAGCGTTACCTCCGTAAGTACCTCCGCTTGCTCCATATCCATTAGAACCTCCAATACCAGGACCTCTATAATTGTTGCTGCTTGCATTTCCTCCGTTTGAACCACTATTTCCAGTCTGACCATTTACAAAGGATGAACTGTTATATCCGCCACCACCACCACCGCCGGCAACAATGAGAGGCAGTGATACATTTAAATTTGATCCTTTAGCGACAAAAGTACCGCCACCACCGCCACCACCGTAATAATTGGAATAACTGGTGTAGCTACCTTTCTGACCCACCAGAATGTGAAGTATATCGCCTGCATTTAAGTCAAATGTCCCCTTCATGTATGCACCGTTACCAGGATTTCCAACGGCGTAAGTGGCCCCGGGACCTCCCTGTGCACCGTATGCTTCAATTGTATAGCTTCCGGATGATGGTACTGTCCATGTTTGAATTCCACTATTGGATGTAACCTGACCGCCTAGAGGAGTCTGGGAGTATGCGTTATTGACTTGGGTTTGTGAGGGTCCTGTGCGGCCAGTTTTACCACATGTGGTGAAAGTATAGGCCCCTCCATCTCGATCACTGTATGCGTCTAAAATCTCAGGAATTAAGGTTGTATTGGAATTATTAGTTTCAACTGATTTGATCTCAATTTTCTCGTGGTCAGTTCCATCAGAGATTGGAGCTTGATTATTGGGATGAAGGGGTGGCCCCATCTCTTGGATGGTTACTGCGCTTTCTATAGAGTTGTGGCCAGCAATGTCTGCAGAATAGACTTTCGTAAGCAATGTTAATGTCAGGCTAAGGCTTATGGCAACGTGATTATTTATCATGATAATTTATATTTCCATAAAAATTGTACAATTATTATACCAAAACTAGTAACATGAGCAATTTATACAAAACAAAGTTAGCAGGGATTATTTCTCTGGATTAATGTATTATAATGATACAATAGAAAAATGGGGATTGTAAACTATTGTTACACATAAATTTACTGAATCTTATCTCTCCAAAGAGCCCCTGGATATAGGTATTTTGCTAAATTATAAACTTGCCATGCCTTTTTACTATTGCCCAAGCTTTCGTAAGCAGTTGCAAGATCATAATAAATAAAAAGATAGGGGGAATGTTTGACATATGCTTCAGACCAATCAATGTATTCTTTAAGTTTGTCTCGATTGTTTGTCTGCTTTGCTAATGCTAGGTTGATTTTCATGACCAATGTTTCATACTTTTTCTGCCATGCATGCGGGTTTGGCATTGATACCAAAAGAGATGGGTTGTTATAGCCAGTGAGCTCAAACTTAGTAATCAATCTACCAGACTCTAAAGCCGTCATCATGTAAAAGGACATGGCTATGGGTATTACCAAAGAAAAAATTCTAAAAGGATAAACAAAGCTGATATTAATCTCACTTTTATCGCCAACCTGATCATCAATCATATAAAGCAGGTAGATAAAAATGAACCAATGGACTAACGATATGTAAAAAGGTAATTCCAATTGTGTATGGATTAAGATAGGTACTGTCGTTCCAGCTATTAGCCAGCCTTTATTTTTTTTTGCTTTCCAGATCATTATGATAAAAGCGAAAAATATAATCAACATCCCAATAAGTGGTATTATTCCACCTTCTACAGTCCAAAAAAGAAATTCATTGTGAGGATGGCTCATATTGTTGTTTCCTATAGTTTCAATAAGTGAATTTTCTTCTTTTTTCTTAGCATAGTAATGCCGGAAAGATGATAAAAAACTTCCGTATCCAATACCTGATAGTGGATTTTCTTTGATCATATCGAAAGTAAGGCTATACGTGGTCAATCTTGTTTCTAATGAATATTTAAGATCTTTTTTCATTCTCTCGTTTCGATCCAAAACCAATCCGGCAAACAAGCCCATAAATAATGCAATAATCCAGAGGTAGTAGGGTTTATTTTTTTTGAAACCCCAAACAACAAGAATAAAACTCGTCCCCAAAAAAAGGGAGAGGTAACCTGTCCTCGATTGGAGCTGAATTAGTTGGATGGTAGAAAGCAATGGCATTGAATAGGCCAGAGTCTTTTTCAGTAGAGATTTAGACAGGTCTTTATCTGTAAGTATTAAATAAAAACTTATTAGCACACTTGTGCAAAGAAAAGTCGCATAAATGTTACTCTGGGCCATGGCATTAAAGTTTGATAGTGCAACAAAAAATTCATCTTCGGGGTAAAGCTTGCTAACAGTTTGTATTACAAGTTGTATGGAAGCAGCCAATAATACTATGTAGAGACTTTTAGTCTTATCAACTTTATCAAAATCAAACTGGTGGAGGGCAACGAATAGAACAAAACCTAACAATAAACCATATACTCTCATCGATGCAAGATGAGAGTATTCGCTATTATCATAAAATATTGGTATTACCATGAACACAATTCCAATAACACTGTAAACCATTATCTTACTTATTATTATTTTACTATTTTTCCCTATTTGGTAAGAGGCAAGGCCCATAACAAAAGATATAAAAATCCAACCAACTGTATTAAAAGGAAGATAAAGCCCGTGACCACCGAGGTGGGGGATGGCTGTATTTATTCCAAAAAATAGATATGCCGAAAAAGTAATAAAATAAATATTCTTTAGATTAAGATAATGCTTTAGTACAGTCATTAGATGAATTGAAATTACCACATACCAACTTGTGAAATAAACTATTGGTGTTTTTTTGGAAACTACTTTTTCTAAAGATTAGTTTCATGTTTGGCTAAATTAAATGTGATCTAAGGAAGACCTTATTAATTTGTTACTTTTAATTATTTTTTTTACATGAAAATCAATTTAGGTAAAAAAGTTACGCTGGGTAGAATATTATGCCATTAGTTATAAAAATCATACTTATGGTATTTTCTTCGAATGTTTTAAGTCAAGGATTCCGAGGTAAAAGCTTTCCAGAACCCAAGATTGAATACGCTCCAAAATCTTATGTTTGTTACAGAACATCATCGCCAATTGTAATGGATGGTAAATTGGATGACCTTTCTTGGCTTTTAACAGACTGGACAGAGTCATTTGTTGACATCGAGGGCCGTCTAAAACCAAAACCTTTTTATGATACTAAAGTAAAGATGCTGTGGGATGAAAGGTATTTTTATTTTGCAGCCAAATTAGAAGACCCACATATCTGGGCTACCCTTAAAATGAGAGATACCGTCATATTCAAAAATAATAATTTTGAGATTTTTTTGGATCCTGATGGAGACACGCATAATTACATGGAACTGGAGGTTAATGCATTTGCAACAGAGTGGGATTTGTTACTTCTTGCGCCCTATCATGACAAGAAAAATGTTGCAATTAATTCTTGGGATATCTCTGGATTAATAACCAAAGTTGGTATTGATGGTACAATAAATAATGCCGCAGATCGTGATAATGAATGGAGCGTAGAAATTGCCATACCATGGGAGGCAATTCAAGATTATACGCCCAATTTATTACCCGTCGAGGGAGAGCATTGGAAGGTTAACTTTGCTCGAGTTCAGTGGGATATTGATATAATAAATAATAAATATATAAAAACAAAAACTCCTGAATTTAATTGGGTGTGGTCACCACATGGTTTAGTTTATATGCATATGCCTGATTTGTGGGGCTTAGTGCAATTTACCAACGAGGAAATAGGGGGTAATAAAATTGAATTTATTGATAAAGGTATTGATAAAGTAAAATGGGCACTCAGAAAGGTATACTACCGACAAAGAAATTATTATCACAGGAAAGAGAGATATACCGCCTCAATAAAAGAGCTAAATCTTTTGGAAAAACCATCAGAGGGTGTCCCATGGCCACCAAAAATCACTCTAAATACTTCAGGCTGGCAAGCTTCTCTAGAGTGGAATAATATTACGGTAATCATTAGAACAGATGGCAAAGTTTGGGTCATATAGTTTTACAATCAATTGTCTGGAGTAAAGGATTTACTTGCAAATACGCTATTTATTACATTCTCTTTTTTTTACTTTTAGTAAACTTACCTATTTTATTTAACTTTGAGGTTAATTACGCGCTATAAATGAGCAATACGTTAAATGTTGAGCCTTACTAAAAAATTATTAAATATTTTTATATTTATATCTGTTCTGGTTGCACAGAATGATAGCACGAGAGCTGTAGAATGGGGTTATCTTGATTCACTAGCCGGAGTGTATTACCTCGATAATGTTCCATACACTGGACCTGTTATAAAGAAGTTAGACATAGGTCTTGTTGCTGGTGAGTTCAAAGACGGAATAAGGCACGGTTTATGGCAGACGCTAAATCTTATTGGTCAGCCCATTATGATTGGTCACTTTAAGGAAGGAAGAAAACACGGAAAATTTGAACAATGGTACGATGATGGGGCCTACAGGCATCGAGAATTAATAGCCACTTTTGATGAAGATAGATATATAGATGAGTATAAAGAATGGTATGAGAACGGTGGAAAGTCTATAATGGGTTTTTATATTGATGGCAAAGAACATGGGAAATATACAGAGTGGTTCGAAAATGGGAAAAAGGCTTTAAAAGCAAAGTTTATAAACGGCGAACCTGATGGCTGGTATAGAGAGTGGCATCCAAATGGAAAAAAATCACTTAAAATAAAATATAGCAATGGTAAGGAAAATGGGGCATGGGTTCAGTGGTATGAAAATGGTAGAAAAGAAATGCGATTAAACTATGTCAATGGCATTCCTAGAGGTAAAGCAAAATTTTGGTTTCCTGATGGTTCACTAAGAGGAGAGGGCATTGTTAGAAACGAGGTACCTGGTGGAGGATGGATTTTGGTTGACCCAGAGGGAAATAAAAAAGTTTATAAATAAAATAAAAAAGCCCCTTACTCAGGGGCTTTTTTATTTTTCAAATGATTTCTCATTTATAATATTTTGCCCACTTAGAATCCGGCGCGGTTGCAAGTAACTCTTTTTCATAGTCCTTTGCTTTTGCTCCATTTTCTAACTTTCTATATATTTGAATTACGTAGTGTGTTACCTCTGGAATTTTTTCATGACTAGCGTTTTTCTTTTTGAGCGCAGTTAAAGTGTTGAGCAATTTGCCTAAGGCCTTATTAAGCTCCACTTTACTTGGGCCTTTCATTGATTGTCTATAATAGAGATGGTACAATGCTTCGTCCTCAGCTTCTGCGCCTCGAACTCCAGCTACAGCAGTTACTTTTTCCACTTCATAACCCGCATCGGCTACATTTTCAATATCATTCCAGACTGTGTTATCCCACATTGCATCTAAATCAAGATCGTCATCTTGTGAAAACAATACGCAGGACATAATTATAGATGTAATATATAATTTCTTTAACATGATTACTTTAATATACGAAACTTTAATCGAATTTATCAAATTTAGGTGTATTTTCGCCCATACTCTCAATGAAATCTAGTTGAGTCACCAACTCAGGCTTTGCTTTTTTTACATCCTCATAGTAGGACAATGCCTCATCATACTTATACATTCTGTATAAGGCGACAGCAAGATTTACTTTATAGTCCATTTCATCTTGGTCATTCCTTATCGCCTTTTTAAAATAGTCGATAGCCATTGAATAATTTCCCAGCCTAGCAAACGTCACGCCCACAGTGTTATCGCTTCGTGCTCTTTGTTTTCTAAAATCTACTTTCTTAATATCCTCAGGCTCAATGTTCTTTGGAGCATCTTTTATTTCGACAAGGCCTTTTGTAGATCCCTCAGCCAGCTCTGCCTCAAGGTCTTCCGAAATTTTCAAGGTTGGTCCATCGACCGGACCAGCGATACTTGCTTTTGCCGCACCAAATACTTTATCCAATTTTCCTTCAAACATCGGATCGATCATTACGACCTCATCATATTTTTGTTTTGCAAGGCCTTTGTTGCCAAGCATGAATTGTGTTATTGCAATATTTAGCATATATCCAGCATGTTCCCCTGCTTGTTGTAAAGCTTCCTCATAAAATTCGATAGCCTTGGGATAATCCTCCAATTTTGTGTAACAGACACCAAGAGTATTGATTGCATCAGGGAAGACAGGTTTCATGTTAATGGCGGTTTCAAGCATTTCTACCGCCTCTTTAAACCGTTTAAACTCCATATACTTTACTCCAGCGTCATAGTAATCCTCTGCCGCGATTAGTTTACTGCCTACAGAGTTATATACAATTTGTTCAAGCCACATTCCATACTGTTTTATATCTTCTTTTAAAAGATCATTTATTCCATCAATTGTGGGCATGGGCATATCTGGGGTAATGTGGGAGCCTGCGAGATATTTAGCAGAGGCTTCTTTTACTGAGATTGCATTGACGTAATTTTCTGCTTTCATTTCGTTGTACTTCAGAGATCCCTGTTTCCAAGCTGAAAAAAACGGTTTACCAACTAACGTCGCTTCAACCGGTATCCATACTTTATCATTTAATACGACAACTTCATTTTCATCTAGAAAATACTTGGATACGTCGTCTGGCTTTATACCACTATCAAACATAAGAAAAATATGACCTGCCCCTGGCTTAAACACATCGAGGAACATGCTTTCAATACCTAGATTAGCTAACAGAGAGCCGAAAAGAGCAGTCAAATCATCGCAGTCTCCGATTTTATCTCTCAACATATCACCGGGGTATTTAACAGTGTCAAATGCGGATTTATCATCAGCTATATCAAGAAATGGAGTCTCCAGGTCAATATTGTAGACCAGCCCATGCGTACCTAGTGCGTCATAAAGAATTATTGCTCGACCTAAATTACTTCTTCCAAAATATTCATTTAAAACAGGCGTGTAGTACTGGATAAAGTTTCTGGAAAATTTATCTACAACAGCGTCTGCAGGAGTAACGTAGCATGCAATCATGTCAGGATTGCTCCAGGTGAGCTTACCTTTTCCGAGCACGTAAGAAGATTCCATTTTTTTCTGGGCTAGCTTCTCTTCACCACCTTGTTTGTAAGACACCTTTACTTCTGGTTGCACTAGATTATCAAAAGTTGCTTTTTTAGAAGTTAGTACATCACTGCTAAATGATACTCCAATATCATACTCTTCTTCTGATTTTGGTGGCAAAGTAACTGTCTCAGAGTGCGGATTGTCCATCATGGTTGGTACAAAGAGTGATACATTAACTGGCAGGTCTTCGTCAGAAATATTTTTTAAGCCAACTTTTACGAAAGGTTCTGATTCGTAATATCGATGTAGAGAGCGAAAAATTGGATTATGTGCAACCGTAGTTTTAGTGATACTGACTACTGCAGGGCTAAGTTGTAGTGCTAAGGTAAAGCGATGGGTAGGTTCTAAGAATGGGACACTCTCGTAGCCATATTCCATCACTATTGTTTTAAACTTAATTGATAGTCCTGCAGAGGGGACAAATAATTTTTCATCTCCACTAATATCTTGTTGCAAACCTGCACGAAAACTGACTCTACTTGCGACCACGTATTCAGCTCCAAAGTGAATTCTATCTCCTACATCACCAGCAATTGTTAAGCCATTGATTGGCATATAGCTAATTCCCAGTTTGAAGGCCTGACCAAGTATAGATTCAGTAGTTTTATCTTTGTATGCTATTGAACTACCCCCGAAGTCGTAAATACCTATTCCTACTTTCAGATTTTTAAGCGGTTGGATTAAGAATGCTGCATCAACCCCAACACCTGAGCCCTTACCATAGGAGGCCTCGTCTAGTAACATGTCCCGCATTAGGTATTTTAGGGTGAAGCCAAATGAAAACAGCTTATGAGGTTGCACTCCCACTGCAAAATTCAATTTATTTTCTGAGTACGCGAGTTCGTTGTCGTCATATCCAACGCTAGACCAGTCAAATCCAAGAGCAATACGGTCTGAAAATGGTCTCACGAAACCTAAATATGACTGCGTTATTCCCAAATTATATAGATTAGCATATGTGCTTGTGATCTCTGTCCTTCTTAGTCCGGGCAAACCAGCCGGGTTCCACGTGATTGTATTTGCATCGTCAGCAACAGCTACAAAAGCACCTCCCATACCGAGAGGCCTTGTGCCAACAAACAGTTGATCGTTTTGGCTTAATAATATTTCGAACAGAATTAATATTTGTAAAAATTTTTTCATCGATTCAGGACGCCAACTGTAGTTCTTAGTATCACGTCTTCTTTTTCAAGCGTAACTATATACAGACCGCTTGGTACTATGTTGCCGTTCGTATCTTTACCATCCCAGTTTATAATCTGTTGCCCTGCTTGAGTAGCGTACTTTGGTTTAATTGTACGTTTCAAACGGCCGGATAAATTGAAGATTCTGGCCGTAACATCTTCTGATTTATTGATGGAATATAGAATGTTTGTTTCAGTAAACTCGAAAACAGATCCTGAGCCACCAGGAGAAAAAATTCGAGGCTGACAGACAATGGATTCAACATCTATTGAGTCCAAAAGAAGAGTGGTATCCATTGTGACAAATACTCCGTATGTACCAAAACTATCAATCTGGACTTGCATATATGGATCGTTGTTTATTTTTAGTTGTGAACCACCAAATTTTAAAACAGGTAATAGTCCGACAATGGATGTATCTACCATCCCTATGAATGGAGCTAAAGTAGAATCTGGCAACGCCATCCATTCACCATTAAGGTCGGCACAATCTGATGCGCTTTTGCAATCAATATCAAAATATTGATTTAGGGAGCTGGTTATTAAACACGTACTATCAGGAAATCCAATTCTCAATATCCCTGGCTTATCAAGTTTTTGTTCCATTGGCTTGATATCATAAAGGTCAGAGATTAAGTAGGTTATACCCCTATTAACCTCATATATGTATGAACTTGAATCACGTGAGACATTTTGACCTTTTATTGAAATGGATATATCCCCTTTCACCGCATTCTGTGGTAACAGGATGCTAACTATTCCATTTTCACTAATTGCTGTTCCACCAAATTGTGATATTATACTTTCCGGAGTTTTAAAAATTGAAGCTGGATGCATCACATTTTGCCTATCATCCTGGGCGCCAGAGACATGAATCTGAATAGCTTTACCATTATAATCTTCAGGAAGGATTAATACACCGGTCCACTCATTGCCGTTAAAACTTTGTTTTTCAACGGCTAGGGAATCGTCCTCTGTTCCGCTTAGACCTAAATCCTGATGGCGGGGATGAGTAACAAGGACAGTAGGCTCTTTGTTCAAATCAAGATAAAAATCTTCTTTAAATTTTAC
>OCVP010000904.1_pt1 | contig 13105 bp, 17 predicted proteins | sample 1539171 | NCBI WGS metagenome assembly OCVP01 (sample SAMEA51879418, study PRJEB22527) | metagenome
GAGAAAATTGTCGGTTTGGTACTCATTCTGCTACCGTTCTATATCCTGTTTAGTTACAACACTCTGATGGATAGCGTATTCTATGGGAAGGGTAGGACTGAACTTCTTGCAATCCAGTCAATCATCACCAATATCAGTGTCTACGGCACGGCTTTTGTCCTCTTCAAAATGGATGTATTCTCTCCGACTCTAACGACGATAGCGCTGCTATTCGGTACGGGTATAGCCGTTGACAGTATTGTTACTTTCAGCATGTACAAGAAACTCCTCAAAGAAACGAATGGAATGTTGTAATCCCTTGAAACTCCATTGACTCACCCCCGAGTCATAGGGTGCATGAGTGAAACCCTACTTGATGCCTGCATCGCATTCCCTAGGGTGATTGTTGTCCGCTTCAACAAAGGCAGAACCGTCCAATAATTTATTTCTGAAACCTAAGGACCTCATTATATGAGGAGCTTGCCTACCATCTTGATGATGTTATTACTAGTCTCCTCAATGATTTCTGGATGCGTTTCTGAGCCTACAAAGGTAGATTCCGAGGAAGATATTCCTGTGGAACAAAATCAAGATCACGAACCAAATTTCTCAGAACACTGCATTGAGTACGAAGAGCTTGAGAGGTGCTGGTTACTTCTTGTTCCTCCGACTCTCAATAAAACTGTTCCCTCCCCTCTACTCATAGACTTGCACGGGAACGATGAAGACATGTATCAACAACGCTGGACATCTGATTTCGCAAACATTTCCATAGAGCAGGGATTTATCGTCGCTTATCCACAAGGGCACAACAAGGCATGGAATCAAGGATCCACTCTGATTCCATGTTCTGACGAGCTCCGTTGTTCTGAGGAAGATGATGTTGGTTTCATATTACAGATGCTGGAGACTATTATCCGCAATCACTCCATCGATCAATCTAGGATATACTCAACTGGTTGGTCCAATGGATGTGGTATGACCCAGAGATTTGCAGTACAGGCCAGTGAGGTCTTTGCAGCCGCAGGGTGCATGGCAATGTACCAAATGGCAGAAGTTCCTACAGACTATTCGCCCATCCCATTTATGGAAGTCCATGGACTACTGGACGAAATCGTTCATTATGCCACAACAGCACCTACAGCACCCGTATTCGGGCCAGAAAAAGGCGCTATACAGAACCTAGAGAGCTGGGCTGATTTCAATAGTTGTCAAGGCTCTTCTCCTGAGACCATAGTGAGTGAGGACGACTATGATATCCGTGGATACACAGACTGTGAAAATGGAGCTCAAGTAATGCTAGTATCACTGTTCTTCGCCGCTCACAATCCCTACGAGCATGATGACCCGAGCTCAGATCCAGGAAGAGGTTGGGCTAACCCAACAGGGGTCCCGTCCTCAACAATCGTATGGGAATTCGTGAGTCAGTTCTCAAAGGAATTTAATGAATCGATCATAATGTAACCCCTTTATTTCTATCCATCAACCATGCTACGGAATATGATACATTTCATGACAATGACTCGAGGCATGCGTTCACGGCAGGCGCACCTGTATGAGTTTCATCCGGACAAATGGCATCGTACCACAATATATCATTAAAATTGGCTCCGGTAACATTGGCCCTCCTTAGATCGGTGTACATAAGTGTGGAATTACTCAAATCGACACCACTTAGATTGGCTTCTATCAGGATGGCGTGGTTAAGGGTGGAATGGGACACATTGGCACCAGAAAGGTTGGCGCCATACAGGTCGGCATCAGTTAGAACGGCACCTTCCATATAAACACCCGAAAGGTTTGCATTTCTCAGGTTGGCACCAGAGAAGTCAACAGTACTTAGGTCGTAACCAGTCAGATCCATATGAGAAAAATCATTGCTAAATGCCCTTTCAACCCACTCTTCAACCAGACTCTGCTCCATCTCAAGGTTATTTAGGAGAGCCAATATTGAATTGTCAGAATCTTCGATAATTGACATGAGCATTTCATTAGATGAGTTTGACTCCTCTAGTAATGCCAGTAGTGAGTCTCTGTACATCTCTTCAACCACTATTGTTGATTCCAGCATAGCCACATTTGAGTTCAATGTTGCAATCTCAGTATTCCTTTCTTGAAGAGTAATTTCCATGCTATGGATAGTCTCATTCATTTGATCATTTGATTGTTGTAAATCTTCTATCTGTTGTTCTAAATCAGTGGTGTCAGTTCCAGCACATCCTGCAAGAGCGGATGTTAACATTAGCAACACAATAATCATCGGTTTTAGTTGAATCATGCCCCAGGTGAATGACCTAAGCACTTAGTTATTTTACCAACGATATCAACAAGGGGCCCCCTATTGACGTATAATTAAACTAGGGTAGGGAATATGATGCACGCATCAAGTAGGGTTTCACCTGCCCCTTGGTTACAATGTAGCGTCTCACCAATGAACCCATTGCGATACGTCTGAAGCCAACCACCTTGGTTATGCAATTGTCATCCATTCTACTGTGTCCAATGCGATCGATGAATAGCGCCATCGAAGATGATATAAATATCCGATTAGACGTATTAGTATGGATGCAGCGATACTTGTTCATATGAGAGAAGGAATGACTTACGAGGATTGGGAAGAGTTGATGTTGAACGCTTACGACAACAGAAAGGAAGTAGAAGACGGGAAAATAGTGTATGGCAAGGCCAATGACAACACTGCAATCATTCTGCGCTTTGACTTTGATCCCGCTGAGATGGCGAAGAGGCTCGAAGACCTAGAATTCATGGAAAGGGTTGCGGAAGTAGTAGAAAGCAGGGAAATGTACTCACTATCTCCGATTCAACGGCCATAGTGGCCCCGCGACCTACGGATTTTTTTCAAGCTTCTACGTGGAAGAGCTTGTTGTAAATTGACCATTTGTCGCCTTCTTTGACTAAGGACAAAGAGTCCAAGAAAGATATTCCCAGGTACTTGTCTCTGACCTTCGCTGTCGCAGTGTCGCCATTTACCTCGCATGAAAGAATTTCAAACTCAACTGCCCCCGGCTCCTGGGCTGAAACAAAACCCGCAAAATCAGATGTTGAAAGCTGTAGGAAATCCCCATTTAGATAACCAACAACTTTAGCATTCTCGTGGAATGCCTCCGTGACCATGTCACCACTTGACTTCTCCATACTTTCAATGTACATTGCTATGACTTTCCTTACTTCTTCTTCTCCGGCCATGGGTAGTTTACAGATTACTTTGACATAATCTTTTTCCCGGCCTTGACTATTCCCGTCGGCAAGTAGCACTGTTAGAACCATGTTCACGGACAGACACGCTCTCAACCCAGCACCTACGCCCGTATAGGTCTTGAATCATATCGCTGGCGAATTCCATAGCCATCTTTGCAAACATCTCACACCCTGTAGATTTGACAGAAACCATATTGATTATTCCCTTTTCATGCATATCCTCGAAATCAGAATACATAGGGTCATCCAAAGCTACCAATGTTTTGTGATCGAAATTTTGTCTAAGCCACAATTCCAATTCCTTCAAACCTCCAAAATCTACGACCCAGTTATTTTCATCTAACTCATGGGCTCCAAAGACAAACTCAAACTCCAACGAATATCCATGCATGAATCTGCAATGGCTTTCCGCCCTCCACTGTCTAAATGCAGCTGAGAGGCCTCTTTCATGGCCATATTTCTTTGTTGAATATAACTTAGCCATCCTCTCCCTCCATGATAAAATCTAAACAAACAGAATTTATACAGTACCTTTCACCACCGTGTTCTCTTGGCCCATCCTCGAAAACGTGACCTAGATGGGCTTCACAACTACCACATCTGACCTCAATCCTGGACATTCCGTGACTAAGGTCTACAATTCGTATAATCCCAGCATCTTCATGTTCTGTGTGGAATGCAGGCCAGCCACAACCAGAATTATACTTCATTTCAGATGTGAATAGAAGATGATTGCAGCAGATGCAGTGGTAGTTGCCATCCCTTTCCTCAAGATAGTGTTTCCCAGAGAACGGTCTTTCCGTGCCTCCTAGTCTGGTTACATTGTACGCTAGGGGACTCAACCTTTCCTTCCATTCTTCGTCTCTATCAATGATGCTCATGACCAAACTCCTCCTTTAATTTCAATGCGTTTGCCAAAACGTTCTCCCACGAATCAACATACTCTATTGGATCTACACGACCTATATCATAGAATGCTAGAATCCTTTCAACATCCGATCCAGATTTGCCACTTGATCTCCCAAATCTATCCGGATTGTAAGAAGTAATCGTACTTCCCATAATTGTGTCAAAATCTAAACCTAGAACCTTACAAGATTGTAAAGCGTCTCTTAAGATTGTAGACTTATCACCAGTTATGTATGGTAATTCAAAAGTGACCCTTTCCGATTCCCAATTTCCCATAGAAAAGGCGTCTGATAGCGCTTTGTAGAATTCAGGCCTACAGTCTGGATAAATAGCGTGATCACCACTATGAACGCCCAGAGCTACGATTACTTCTATGTCCTCTGATTGGGAGATACTCAATGCCATTCCGTACAGTATGGAGGAGAATATTGCATTTCTGTTTGGGACTACTGTTTGCTTCATCTGAATCTCTTCATAATGTCCCTCAGGTACCTCGTAATTGTGATTTGTTAGGGCTGAGTGGAATGTTCCCATAGCAGAACTCAAATCTATTACCTTATGGCTAACTTCCATTCCCATTGATTGAAGTCTCTGGATATTTTCTTTAGCCATTTCAATTTCAATAGAGTGCTTCTGACCATACTCATAACTCACACAGGTGACGCCGTGCCCATCCCTTAGCAATCTCAAGAGTAACGAGGTCGAGTCCATTCCGCCAGACAAAGCCATAACTGCTCTAGACCCCATTACAAAACCCCCATCCACTTGTGAGTCTGGAGACTCAGTCTCCAACCCTCATTCTCCTTCACTATTTTCTCTACCAGTTGGAAAGATCTGCCATTCTCCTCCACACTTTCTTCTTCCATGTAACATGGTTGTATAAAGTGGTGAGTGAATCCGCTCTTTAGCGATTCATACATAGATAGGTCCTGGCCACAGTAAACAACTTTCAACTCATCGCCGACTACTTGTTTTATTGAGACGTTTGGGTATATCTGATCTTTGGGGCTTACGCAAATCCAGTCTATTATTGGGTCTACAATTATTGTTCCATTGGTTTCTATGGATAAAGAAATATTATGTCTTTTCAGCATTTTTCCAATGGTACTCAAATCTTGCATTGCCGGCTCTCCTCCTGTGAATATGACCCTATCACACCCGAAAGATAGCACCTGTTCGACTATATCGTTCACTTCCATTTCCTCGAATGTAAGAAAATCTGTGTCACACCACTCGCATCTTAGATTACAATTTCCGAACCTAATGAAGACATGTGGAATTCCAGCATGAAAACCTTCACCTTGTACCGAATGAAAAATCTCCACAATTGGATAAACAGTCAATTAATCACCCATTATTTCCGCCATTGATCAGTTGAAATAACTCTCCACGGGCCTCAGCGTTATCGAAAAACACTCCCCTCATGGTACTGGTCGTCATTTTGGCATTCTGTTTCAAGACACCCCTGCACCTCATACAACCGTGCTTGGCCTCAACTATTACCGCACATCCTAATGGATCCAAGTGTTCCACGAGATCATCTGCGATTGAGCTAGTTATCCTTTCTTGATTTTGGAGCCTCTTGGAATGGGCATCTAGCAACCTTGCTAATTTGCTAATTCCAACAATCCTTTCCACTGGTATGTATGCTATATGGGCTGTACCACTGAATGGTTGCAGATGGTGTTCGCATGTGCTATGGAACTCAATATCCCTCAGTAAAACTATGCCATCGTAGTTCTCACTATTGAACGTCGAATCTAGTATTTTTCGAGGATCCGCCGAATATCCCGAATATATCTCCTCGAATGATTTTATGACTCTATCAGGAGTGTCGACCAGACCTTCCCTCAGTGGTCCTTCTATAGACTCAACATATCGGACCACCGTCTCTATTGCCTTCTTAGCCTCATCCTTAGTGACCACCCTACTCGCCTCTTCCGTGCATCTTATCTATACTGTCGAGCTGATCCAACAATTTCCTGCAGGCTGTCCTGATTGCATCCGCCACGCTGACAAACTTCTTTTCATCCCCGACGTGTTTCTTCAAATCGGTCAATATTTCGTTTGGCATGTCCAAACTAACCTTGGGCATATTATTGCGCAATAACGATTACGAATAAATATTACTCAGGTAATATTGCAGTAATATATCTCAATTCAAATAGTAGATGCTGATAGCCAAACTGATGTCTACTAGAAGTGGTTCATCTGATCGTGTTTTTATTTTGGGCCTTGGCTTCCAGAAATGCGGAACAAGCTGGATATACGATTATTTGAAGCAATCGAGATATTTCGATGGGGGGTTTGACAAGGAATACCATATATGGGACGCTATCGATGTCCCATTACTGAAATACAATCTCGAAGATAAGCCCGGTTTCCTTGGACGAGCTTTTGATAGTGATAGAATGAAAAGGTACAATATGCAGTCTAACGAAAATGCATATTTTGAATACTTCAATTCTCTTTACCGTGGGGATGTATCAATTACAGGCGATATAACCCCCTCATATAGTGCATTGTCAAAAACAAGGATGGCCTCTATTATCAACAATTTTCAAGATAAAGACGTATCTTGTAAGGCCTTGTTGTTGATAAGAGATCCAATTGACAGGATAAAAAGTGCAGTGAGATATAATCTCGATAGGAGATATTTCAAAGAAGGAATCAATGTTGGTGAAACGAACTTCCGTAGGGCCTTAGAGGGTTATTATACCACAGACCACTGTAAAATCAGAACAAGGTACGATCGGACGCTCAACAATGTTTATGCAACATTTGACCCTAATGACGTGTACGTTGGAGTATACGAAAATATGTTCGAGAAAGACCAAGTAAGCAAGATGTCAGAGTTTTTTGGTATAGATGAGAATTTTGAATTTACCAAGGTACGGGTCAATAAGACTAAATCTAAGGTAGAAAATATGCCGAAATTGGAGAGTAAAATAAAGGAATATTATCTAGAAGTTTATGAATATTGTAATGATGTGTTTCCAGTTACAAGGGAACTGTGGAAGTAGGTTACCTTCGACTCTCTATCTTACTGTCTATTCCCGGATGTTTTTCGCACAATGCCTCAGCCCTCCGCTTTAATGACAGAATCTGAACGTTGACTTCAGAATCATCGGCGCCGTTCGATATCAATGCAGATAGTAGGTTCAATCCCCCTTGAATTGCCCCTGCTTCTAGAAACTCGTCATTGGTGATAACATCTGAGTCCCTCAATATGCTTAGGGTAGAAGAGAGGTACTCAACCTCCGCCGCCATTAAGCCTGATGTTCTAGATTCAGATCCTGTAACACTGGTAATAGCCGTAATCATGATTGTCGGAGCATAATTCTCCTTTTGATGATTTTCAAGGGCTCTCCACTAATTCTATGAGCACCCCGCCCGAAGATGACGGATGTACGAAAGCTTTTCTATTCCCGCCATGTCCAATCTGCGGTTTTGAATTTATCATAATTACGCCCATTTTAGATAATTTTTCTATCGTTTCCTCGATATCTGGCACAGATATAGCAAGCTGTTGTATTCCTTCCCCTCTCCGTTCTATGAACCTTCCAACTGGTGTATCAGAACCTGTCGGCTCCAGTAGTTCGATTTTAGTGTCTGACAAATTTTGCATATATCTGACTTCTACTCCCTGTTCCTTCACAATCCCTCCACCAGACGCTTCGAATCCCAATGCCTTCCAAAATGGCAAAGCAGAATCGATCGATTTCGTCGCAATCCCTATATGATCTATTCTCGTCATTTAAACACCACTTGGTGATACCCACGTACCGAAACATTCGGTGAGTACTGAGTTAATTTCCCCAATACTACAATAAGATTTCACAGCATCTATGATATATTCCATGAGGTTCTCTTCAGTTTCACAGGCCCTGGATAATTTTTCCAGAGCGCTCCTGGCTATATCCTCATTTCTTGAGCTTCTTATAGAATTAAGAAAATCAACTTGCTTGACTGCCAAATCCAGATCAAGTATCTGACCTTCAATAGGAATTTCATCTACGATATTGTTGACATTTACACCGACCACACTCAATGACCCACTCTCTATGGAATTCAAGTGCTCCCATGCACTTTCATGAATCATTCTTTGCTGTGTACCCGACCTGACTGCAGCGAGTGCTCCTCCTTCGGACTCTATCCTATTGATTAGTTCCATAGAAGCCTCATAAATTTTCGAGGTCATCTCCTCAATTACGTACGAACCTGCAAATGGATCCACATGATCCGCAATCCCCGTCTCCAATGCAAGAATTTGTTGGGTTCTAAGTGCTATGGTAACTGCCTCATCTGTGGGGAGACCAATTGCTTCGTCAAAGCTGTTAGTGTGTAGTGACTGAGTTCCTCCTAGGACAGATGAAAGTGCTTGGTAAGCTACTCTTACGATATTATTGGATGGTTGCTGAGCTGTTAGGGTGGCCCCAGCTGTCTGTGTATGGAACCTTAACATACAAGATTTAGGATTTTTAGGCGAGAACCTCTCAGTCATTACATCATACCAAACTCTTCTTGCCGCTCTAAATTTCGCAACCTCTTCTAAAATATCATTCTGACAAGCGAAAAAGAAAGATATCCTGGGTGCGAAGTCATCAACATCCATCCCTGCAGCTACAGCGTTTCTAACATATTCAAGTCCGTTCAAGACAGTCAGTGCAACTTCTTCAACGGCCGTACAGCCCGCTTCCCTCATGTGATAACCACTTACCGAGATTGTATTCCATAACGGAGCGTTTTCCGTACACCAGTTCATCAGATCTCTAGTTAGCCTCATTGAGGCTTCGGGTGGGTAAATATAGAGCCCTCTAGCTATGTATTCCTTCAGTATATCATTTTGCACTGTGCCCCTAAGCTCCTTTCTAGATACGCCCTGCTCATCTGCGATTGCAACGTATAGGGCCAAAAGCGTCGTCGCAGGCGCATTTATGGTCATTGATGTCGAAACCAACGACAAATCAATGCCTTGAAACAGGCCTCGCATATCTTCTATGGTATCTATGGGTACTCCAACCTTTCCAACTTCTCCCAGTGATCTTGGGTTATCAGAATCCAAGCCTAATTGTGTTGGCAGGTCAAAGGCGACGGACAGTCCAGTTTGTCCTTGAGATAACAACATTTTGAATCTTTTATTGGTTTCCTCAGAGGTGGAAAAACCAGCGTATTGCCTCATTGTCCAGAGTTTGCTTTTGTACATATCGGGGTAAATTCCTCTGGTATACGGAGGTTTCCCTGGTTCCCCTATACCATCCATTAAAGCTCTCAGGAGGTTTGGGCTTTTCGTATTACCCTCGGGAGGTCTGTATTTTTGTGCGATTATCTGCGTATTGTGTAACTATCAACTACCTTGTATAGCGCTTCTATTTGGGAGTCATCTAATATTCCCTCTGAAAGTTTCGAGCTTAGATATTCCTTGGCATCAGTAACGGTCTGACGCTCTCCCTTTGCCCATACTGTCCCTAGTATGCTGGAACGGTGCTCTTCATCAATATTAAGGTCCACCAAAAGCTTTCTCACTTCATATTTGTATTCCATATGCCTACTTCTGTCGAGCCTCTTTTTTCTCTCCGCGGGTTGGAATGATGTTTTTGTCTTCCGGGGTTTTTTCTTTGAAACCGCGGTATTAGATGGAATTTCAACATTCTCTCTTGCCTTTTTTACCAGAGATTCCATCGCCCTCGCCTTACTTTTGTCAATTATATCTTGAGCACGCTTACTGGTACCGCTTTCTTTGACTTCTGGCTCTTGTGAAATTTCTTTTGCCCTCAACCCAATTGATTTCCTTGACTTTCCTAGTATTTGATTTTCAATTATCTCTTTTTCTAGATTGGATTCTTTGGCTTCCTTTGTCAATGGACTTTCAAATTCTTCCACTGGTTTAACAGCAGGTTCAGGTTTGCTAACTGGTTTAGGAGGAGGTGATTTTGGGGCTGGTTTTTTTGGTTCAACGGGTGTTACGATCGGATTCTTTGGAGTTTGTTTCCTCTGGTTTTGGGTTGTGTTATTGAATACATCCCTAGGCTTAGATTTTGCCTTCCTTCTCCTCTGCACTCTAGCTGTCTCCAACCCTCCGCCTAGAAGGACTCTCATAAGACTTGGTACTCAATTCCAGGTAATTATGGAAGAGTCAGTTCTCATTGAGGGGTCAATGGCGCTGTCTGAAAGTTTTGTTATTCTACCAGATTGTAGCTCCTTCCTTCCTAATTCAGCTATCATTGTCCCATTATCAATGCAGTATTGTTTTTCTGGCCAAAACGCTTCTCCTCCTCTTTCTTCGCACATTATTCTACTCATTTCCCTAAGTCGAGCGTTACAAGCTACTCCCCCTCCCAATAGTAACTCTCTCTTTCCCGTATGTGCCATCGCTCTTTCAGCCACTTCTATGCAACTAGAGAATGAATGTTCCTGTAGTGAGTAGCAAACCTGGTCTAATGGTAGTTCTCTAGAATGTGATATGGCAGACGTTAACAAGCCTGAGAATGCTAAGTCGGTTCCGTGTACACCATAAGGTAGATTTATCAGATTATCATTGGTATCCAAGCCTCGATTTTTCCAGTCACTTGAGAGCTTCTCAATTACTGGCCCGCCAGGGAAGGGAATGTCGTGTTGCCTAGCAAATTTATCCAGCATATTTCCTATTCCTATGTCTAGAGTCTCCCCTATGACTCTGTACTTGTCTCCAGCACGTGCGATAACCTGTGTGTTTCCGCCACTAGCATATAACAAAACTGGATCTTCGCAACCAGTTTGATTTCTACCAATTTCAATGTGAGCAACACAATGATTTACCCCAATCAACGGAACATTCCATACTGATGAAAGAGACCTAGCCACTGATGCCCCTATACGTAGGCATGGGCCAAGCCCCGGTCCTTGGCTAAATGATACTGCGACAACATCGTCTTGATTGAAATCCTCTCTTGATAGTAGTCTTGAAATTAATTCCGGCGCTTTGATTGAGTGGTGATCTGCGGCCTCTCTGGGGTGAATTCCTCCTTCTTCGGGCTTGAATAAAGCTGATTCTGACGAAAATAAAGTGCCATCCTCTCCAACAAATCCCAACGAAAGGGTGTGTGCAGTGCTTTCTACCCCCAGAATGACGCCTGTCATGGGGGTCGCAGTAGGGTAGTCCTTTCAAGCATCACTGCTGTGGAGAGCCGTGCGAGTCCTCGTAGTCAATGCCGGAGAGCTTGCCCACTTGTCCCATGGGGACCTATCTGAACCATTGAAAGGGCAAGAAATGTCTGACAAGGAACTCAATGTATACGAAAAGGGCAAGGGTCTACTCATTGGGGATGGAAAGGTATTGAAAATTGCAGACTCCGATGAGTTGATATCAGAATTTTGCCCCTCTTGGGACGGATCTAAAGAGAAATCTGACGGAATTTCCGTTGTTAATGCTAGAGGGAATGCCATAATACCAGGTTTTGTCGACTCTCATACACATTTGATTTGGAGCGGGGACAGGAGTAACGAAATGGCCCTTAGGCAAAGTGGCATGAGTTATTCAGAAATCTCCGAAATTGGAGGTGGGATAACTAAAACAGTTAGAAGCACGAGAAAATGTACATTAGACGAACTAATAAATATCGGTAGCACAAATGCCAACAAAGCGTTAATGTTAGGTACGACTACTCTGGAAGCGAAGAGTGGATATGGGTTAAATCTGGAGTCTGAGATAGCGATATTACGTGCATACAAAGTAGTGAATGGTATTTCTAGTTGTAATGTCTATTCAACATGGTTAGGTGCCCATGATTTTCCATCCGATACTACTAGAGAGGATTATATTGACGAGCTGATACACAAACAATTGCCTGAGGTCTGTAAGCTTGGTATCGCGCGATGGGCAGATGTATTCTGTGAGCCAGGTTGGTTCACCGTTGACGAATCAAAGGAGATATTGTTAGCATCTAGTGAAATGGGGCTGAGCCCTAGAGTACATGCAGATGAATTCGTAGATTCTAATGGACTTGATATGGCAGCTGATATCGGATGTGTCAGCGCAGATCATGTAGCCTGCTCAAATGACGATGCTCGATCAAAGGCAGATGCCTCCGGTGTGATGCAGACTTTCCTACCCGGGACTCAATATGTAATGGGGATGTCAGATTTCCCCCCAATTAAGTCATGCTTGGAAAATTCTTGGGCATTTTCAATCGCTTCAGATTTCAACCCAAACTGTAATTCTATCTCCATGCCATTCGTTGGCTCGTTAGCTACTCACCGATGTGGTATTGACCCTATTGCTGCATTAGTGGCTAGTACACGTAATCCGGCTACAACATTCTCAGATGGAGCCCCTCCTGATTTTGGGAGTTTAAGAGAAGGAGGGGACGCATCACTAAACATACTTAGAACAAAATCAGTAGAGGGCTGGTGCCAAAGCCCTGGAATGAATCCAATCCTTCAGACCATATCTAATGGTGTTATTGTAAAATTATAGTAGTAGTTACATACAAACGTGTATATAATTAGTTAAGATATGCTAATTTTATAGTTAATCAATAATTCAGAGTTCCCAAAATTCGAATTATTGATCCCTATCCCTATATTTGAAGCATCACGTCGAACTGATAATCTAGGTTATCAGAACAAATTATTTCAAATATTTATTGCCCGTTAGAGCAGTACCACGTTTTTTGGATAATTAAAAAATATTGACCAAAACCCCCATATTTGACGTCTCATTCAGAATCCAAGGGATTATCATATGACGGCAACCGTAAGTGGATTTTGTATGACTTGCAAAAAGTATGGAATAATAGCCAATTGCCAAAAAGAAGTTATGAAAAACGGAAGAACAAGGGCCTACGGTTTTTGTAGCCAAAAACAATGCTCGGGAAAAATTTCTAAAATTATTTCCTGATCATGCAATGGTTCTTTGAGTAAGACTCCTTGCGGGTAATACTGGGCTCGTGGTCTAGGGGTTATGACGTCGCCTTGACATGGCGAAGATCGCAGGTTCAATTCCTGCCGAGCCCACCAG
>OCVP010000907.1_pt1 | contig 13084 bp, 17 predicted proteins | sample 1539171 | NCBI WGS metagenome assembly OCVP01 (sample SAMEA51879418, study PRJEB22527) | metagenome
AAGATATGCAATACATCCAGTCGCTGGAAGAATGCCAGGTCATATGAATGTTTTATTAGCTGAAGCTAATGTTCCTTATGATGAAGTTTTCGAGTTAGAAGAGATCAATAATGACTTTGCAAATTGTGATGTTGCTTATGTAATAGGAGCAAACGATGTTACAAATCCAGTTGCTAAAACAGATCCTCAAAGTCCAATATATGGCATGCCTGTGCTTGACGTTGAAAAAAGTAAGTCTGTTTTGTTTGTCAAAAGAAGTTTATCACCAGGTTATGCAGGTATAGACAACGATCTATTTTATAGAGATAATACTTTAATGTTATTTGCAGATGCTAAAAAAATGACAGAAGATATAATTAAGAATTTATAAATTGACAAAAATATTTTGTGATATCGCCGATATAAATTTAATTAAAAAATTTGATAGAAAGAAAATTGTTAAGGGTTTTACAACGAACCCGTCTTTAATGAGAAAAGCAGGAGCAAAAGACTATCAAAATTATTCAAAAAAGATTTTAAGAGTCACGAAAAAACCAATTTCATTTGAGGTATTTGCAGATAATCATGACGAAATGATTAAGCAAGGAAAAAAAATTTCTAAGTGGGGAAAAAATGTATTTGTAAAAGTTCCTTATTCTAATACTAAAGGCAAGTTTTCTGGCAAAGTAATAAAAGCTTTAAATTCAAAAAAAATTAAACTTAATATTACTGCTGTTTATAATTCAACGCAAACTCAAAAGATTTTAAAAAATATTGATAAAAAAACTAAGGTAATAATATCTATATTTGCTGGAAGAATGGCTGATGCGGGCAAAAATCCATTACCTGAATTTAAAAAAAGTTTAAAGATTTCAAAAAAATTTAAAAATGTTGAAATATTATGGGCAAGTACAAGAGAAGCATACAATCTTTTACAAGCAAAAGAATTAGGTTGCCAAATAATAACCGTACCTCCAAAAATAATTGAAACAATTGAAAATTTTGGTAAATCTTTCGACAAACTTACTATAGATACAGTTAAAGGTTTTCTAATCGACAGTAAGAAGTCAAGATTTAAAATTTAATTGGTTGCGGGGGACGGATTTGAACCGCCGACCTTCAGGTTATGAGCCTGACGAGCTACCAGACTGCTCCACCCCGCGATATTAAATTCTGTTTTTAAGTTTGTTAAGTTTCTTAACTCTTTTAATATTCTCTTGCAGGATTCTTTTTTTCTTTTCAGATGGTTTTTCGTAAGTATTTTTAAGTTTGACTATCTTAAAAAAACCGTCTCTTTGGAGTTTTCTTTTTAAAACTCTCAAAGCTTGTTCTACATTATTATCTTTAACGTCTATTTTAATAACATCCTCCAAAAAAAAAGTTTAAATAACACTTATAAAATTTCATGTCTATCAGTTTTTTTAAGAATTTTGACTTTGACTTGCTTTTAAAGCCTTCTCTTTTAATTTTTTCTCTCTCTTTATACGTCTTTCTGCTTTTTCACTTGCCTCGATAAGGTCTTTTTGAGTGAATAAATTCATCGCAACAGGGTCTTTTGCATTTAAATTATTATAATTCCAGTAACTTTTATTTCTAATAGATACAACTGAGTTTTTTGTTATCCCAACAAGTTTAGCTATTTGTGAGTCCTTTAATTGCGGATAGCTTTTAATCAACCATAAAACAGAGTCTGGTTTATCTTGCCTTTTTGACAAAGGAACATATTTCTTAATTTTCTTTTCGTCAGATGTTATTTCAACATCAGTATTAGTAATTTTTAAAGCTCTATCTTGATCCTTGCTAGACAATTCTATTTCTTCTTTAGTCAGTTGTCCTGATGTAATAGGATTATAAGCCTTAATCCCTTTTGCCACTTCTCCATCTGCAATACCTTGAACCTCTACTTCGTGAAGATTACAAAAATCAGCAATTTGTTTAAATGTTAAAGTTGTGTTTTCTACAAGCCAAACAGCAGTTGCCATCGGCATTAATGGCGTTTGTGTCATTTTATTTGCTCTTAGATTTGAAGTTTTGGAATTTCTTATTGAATCTGCTTACTCTTCCTTTATCCAGCAGCTTTTGTTTACCACCCGTCCACGCCGAATGAGATTTTGGATCAATTTCTAATTTTAAAACCTCTCCTTCAGAGCCCCATGTAGACTTAGTTTCAAATTGAGATCCATCTGTCATCTCTACTTTGATAGTATGATAGTTTGGGTGAATTTTTTTTTTCATAATGGAATTTATAGCAAATGAAAATTATAAAACAATTAAAACATAGAAATTTTGTTATTAATTTCCTTTTCAATACTTTGGTTGGATGCAATTAAGCTTATATTTTCAGTTTTTTTTAAATCAATATCACTTAAAACTCCACCAGCCTCTCTTACTAGTATTGAGCCTGCTGCAATGTCCCATAAACTTAAATTTTTGTGAAAACTTCCATCAAATCTTCCACACGATACATATGCAAGATCTAAAGCCGCACTACCCGTAATTCGAATTGTTAAACCATCTGAAGAAATTTTTTTACTGTTGGACGAGAATAAACATTCAGAAATCTCTTTTTTTCTTGAAACTCTTATGCTCTTATTATTCATGTATGCCCCAGAATTCTTTTCTGCATAATAGATTTCGTCTTTAATAGGATCAAATATTACGCCAGAAACTATTTCATTATCCAAAACTAAACCAACTGAAATACAGAAATGAGGTACGCCATTAATAAAATTTGTTGTACCATCTATTGGGTCTATAACCCAAAAGTTTTCTTTATCCTCATTTTTAATAAAACCACTTTCCTCAGTTAAAAAAGAATATTTTTTTTTTGATTTAGATAGTTCGTTAACTAACATATCTTCGACTTTTTTATCTGAATTTGTGACAAAATTTTTTGGCCCCTTTATTGAAACTTGAAGTTTTTCAACTTCTCCAAAATCTCTAATCAATACTTTGGAAACTTTTTCACAGGACTTTACCATTAAATTTAGGTTTGGAGAAATCGAGTTCATGTTTATAATTTTTTTATATACTCAATTGTTCTTGTATCTACTAATATTTCATCTCCACTTTCTATAAATGGTGGAACTTGAATTTTTATATCATTTTCTAAAATTGCAGGTTTGTAAGATGATGAGACTGTTTGACCTTTTAACGCAACATCAGTTGATTTTATTTTAAATTGCACTTGATTTGGTAACTCAATACCTATAGCTTTATCATCATGAAATATCAGATCGACGTTTAAGTTTTCTTTAAGTAGTTTGCCTTTTTCTCCTATTATGTCTTTTTTAACATCTACTTGTTCAAAATTTTTTTGATTTATAAAGTAGTAATTTGTTTCATCATCATACAAATAATTGAATTCGATATTCTCTATATTTGCTTTTTCTATCGTATCGTTAGACCTGAACCTCTCGTTAAGCTTTGTATTTTTATTTATACTTTTCATCTCAACTTGGCAAAAGGCTCCACCCTTACCAGGTTTGACGTGTTGAGTTTTTAAGATTTCCCAAAGATCATCTTTGTATTCAATCAACATTCCAACTTTAATTTCATTAGCGTTTATTTTCATAAAAATTCTTTAATTGCTTTTGCTGGTTTTTTATCCCAAATGCCTCCTGAGATAGCTAAAAAGTCTGGTTTATGCAACAGAAGTTTTCTAAAATTTTTATTATTTATACCTCCAATTACAACAACGGGTATTTTTGTGAATCTTTTAACCCAAGATATTAAACCTAGTTTTGCAATGTAATTTATTTTTTTCGTTTTTGATTTGAAAAAAGCGCCTATCGCAATATAATTTGCACCATCTTTAACCGCCTGTTTAATCAATTTTTTTGAATTATGACACGTAATACCAATGATTTTTTTTCTTAAAATTTTCCTTGCACGTTTAATATTCATATCGCTTTGGCCTAAATGACAACCATCTGCACTAATTTCCTTTGTTAGGTTTGGATCGTCATTTACTATTAATTTTACCTTGTACTTTTTACAAATTTTTTTGATTTTTATTCCAATTTCTTTTCTCTCAATCAAAGAGTATTGTTTTAGTCTTAATTGAAAAAAACTAATTAAATTTGAACTGAGAACTACGTTTAAATTATTATAAAAACTCTTCTTTATTTTGTTTGGTGAAATTAAATAAATAAACCTTTTTTTACTGACTCTCAATTTCTTTAGACCATTTTCCTTGAGCAGCAAGAGTATTCATTTTTGCTCTGTGGTTAAATACTTTTTGGGTTCCCTCAATATCTTTTATATTTTTAGACCAAAATTTAAGAGCACCTTGCTGTAATGCTCGTCCGTAAGAGTAACTCATTATAAAACCAGTCTTATTCAATTTATTTATCAAATTTAAATTTTCTGTCGCTTCCAGTTCTGACTGTCCACCAGATAAAAAAGCTATACCAGGAACTTCCGAGGGCACAGAACTTTTCAAGCAGTCCAAGGTTAATTTTGCAACCTCTTCATTAGAGATTTTTTCCTTTGATTTATTTCCAGCTAGAATCATATTTGGTTTTAATATTACTCCTTTTAAATCAACCTTATGAAGAATAAGCTCCTCAAAACATTTCTTAATGACCTCGGAGGTTTTTTGAAAACACTCTTTAGCGGAATGGTCTCCATCCATTAAAACCTCTGGTTCAACAATTGGCACCATATTACATTCTTGTACTAATGCGGAATATCTAGCTAACGCGTGTGCATTAGAGTGAATAGATAATTTGCTCGGGAAATCTTTTGATATATTGTAAACACCTCTCCATTTAGTGAACTTTGCTCCAAGTTTATAGTATTCTTTTAGTCTATCCCTTAAACCATCTAACCCCTCTGTAATTTTTTCATTTGGTGACCCAGCTAAACTTTTTGCACCGGTATCTACTTTTATTCCTGCACAAGATCCCATACCCTCAATTAATTCTGGTATCTTGTTTTTTTTTGAAGATGTCTGCTTAATTGTTTCGTCGTACAAAATAACTCCACCAATACAATTTTTCATTTCTGATGAACAAAAAAGAGTTTCTCTAAAAAGTAATCTATTTTCCGGGGTTGAGGGTACACCTACACCATCTAGCCTTTTGGTCATTGTTCCCGTGCTTTCATCTGCAGCCAGGATTCCTTTACCATTTTCAAGAATTTTATTTACAATATTATTTAGTTCAGACATATTAATTTAAAGCTTTTATACCAGGAAGTTCTTTGCCTTCAAGATATTCTAAAAAAGCTCCACCAGCAGTTGAAACAAAATTAAAATCACTTATTGCGTTTATCTGATTTAACACTGCAATTGTATCTCCACCTCCTGCAACAGAAAAAATTGAATTATCTTTATTTTTTTTAATAATCATTTTTGCTATTTCATAACTACCTAAAGCAAAATTTGGATTTTCAAAATAACCTGCCGGACCATTCCACAAAACAGTTTTACTATTTTCGATAATATCTTCAATTTCCTTTAAAGTTTTTGGGCCAATATCAAGAATAAAATCATCTGCTGATATTTCGGTTAAGTCTTTAATTTGGGATTTGTCATCCATGCTTTTTCCAATTTTGACATCTTTTGGATAAATTATCGAACATGAGTGATCATTAGAGTTTTTAAAAATATTTTCTATTTCTTTTTCACAATTCTCCTCCTTAATTGACTTTCCAATTAAATTTCCTTTATAGCTCAAGATATTATTTGCCATTCCACCAACAACAATAATGTTATCAAATTTTGGTATTAGATTTTTAATTAAATTAATTTTAGTTGAAATTTTTGATCCCCCAATGATACATGTAACTGGTCTTTTTATTTCACTCGTTACTTTCTTGAGAGCATTTATTTCAGTTTCTAGTTGCAATCCAGCAAATGACGGCAAAAATTCAGTAATTTTACTTATTGAGGCGTGAGCTCTGTGTGAGCAAGAAAAAGCATCATTTACATAAAGATCTGCAAGACTCGCCAATTGTTTTGAAAAATTTGTGTCATTTTTTTCTTCTTCTTCATAAAACCTGATATTCTCTAAAAATATAATTTGGCCATCGAAATTTTTAAATAATTTATCTTTTTTAATCTTAAAGATATTTTCATTAATAAGTTTGATTTTTTGATTTATTTTACTTTCTAAATTTTCACAAATCGGTTTCAAAGAAAGTTCTTTGTTTACTTTTCCTTTAGGTCTCCCAACATGTGAAATTATAACTATCTTGCAATTTTTTTTTATTAAAAAATTAATTACAGGTAAAATCTTATCAATTCTTGTTTGATCTGTGATAACTCCATTTTTTAATGGAACATTCAAATCCAATCTTAATAATATTACCTTTTGATTAATATTTTCTTGATCTTTAATATTGTTCATTAAGAAATTTTATGAAGATACGCCGCAATATCACACATTCTATTTGAAAAACCCCACTCATTGTCATACCAAGCAGAAATTTTACCCATATTTTTACCTATAACATTTGTTAATGATGCATCCACTATAGAGGAAGCTGGGTTGTGATTAAAATCAATTGAAACAAGTTTTTCTTCTGTAATTTCTAAAACTTTAATTTTCTGTTTCTTGCTGAAGTTTTTAAAGGCAGAGTTAATTTTTTCAACAGATAGATCTTTTTTGGAGCAAAATATTAATTCAATTAAAGAAACGTTTGGGGTTGGTATTCTCATTGCTACACCCTCCAGCTTTCCTTTTAAAGAAGGTATAATTTCACCAATCGCTTTTGAGGCACCAGTTGAGGTTGGTACTATTGATTGACTAGCTGTTCTTGCTCTTCTTATATCTTTATGTGAATTATCTAAAATCCTTTGATCAGTTGTAAAAGAATGAATTGTAGTCATAAAACCTTTTTCAATTTCAAAATTTTCATTTAAAACGTGAGCGACAGGTGCAAGACAATTAGTTGTACAAGATGCGGCAGATATAATTTTATCTTCCTTCTTAATTTCCTTTTCGTTAACCCCAAATACTATTGTCTTATCAGCATTTTTGCATGGAGCTGAAACAATAACTTTTTTTGCTCCATTACTTAAATGTGGGATTAGTTTTTCCTTAGAATTAAATTTACCAGTGCATTCAAGTACAAAATCAACATCATTGTCTTTCCAATTAATTTCTTCCAGCTTATCTATTTGTGAATAATAAATTTTATTACCATTAATATTTATATAGCTTTTTTCTATTGATATATCCGCGTTGAATTTTCCGTGAATACTATCTCTTTTCAGTAAAGCACAAGCAGTCTCAATGTCAGCTCTATTATTTATATGTTGAATTTTTAGGTTAGAATGATCCTCTTCAAATATTGATCGAACCACCATTCTACCAATTCTACCTAAACCGTTTATCCCAATTTTAGTTTTCATAAACTTTTCTTTATTTTTTGTACAATATTTTCAACATCTAATTCAAAGTGTTTATAAATATCTTTATAAGGTGCGCTCTTACCAAAATTATCTATTCCTAAATTTAATCCACTGGTTCCTGTATATTTTTTCCAATAACTAGTTTCCGATGCTTCTATAGAAACTTTAAGCGTATCTTCTTGCAAAATATCTTTTTTATAGTCGTGGTTTTGACTATCAAATATTTCATGACATGGCATTGATATAACTTTTGAATAGATATTTTCTGTGGCTAATTTATGACTTACTTTTATTGCGAGATCAGTTTCAGAGCCTGTCGCTAATAGTGTTACCTTAAGATTATCTCCATTTCTTAAAATTTCATAAGCTCCTTTTGAGCAAAGATTGTTAGTGATCACCTCTTTTCTTACAGGTTCTATTTTTTGTCTTGTTAGAGCGATTACACTTGGTTTATTTTTACTTTCTAAAGCCAACTGCCAACATTCAAAAGTTTCAATGGTATCGGATGGTCTAAATACATTTAAGTTTGGTATAGATCTCAACATTGCGAGCTGTTCAACAGGTTGATGGGTTGGACCGTCTTCTCCAAGACCAATTGAGTCATGGGTTAAAACATAAATAACCCTTTGGCCCATCATTGCAGCCAATCTGATAGAAGGCTTGCAATAATCACTAAATATTAAAAAAGTTCCACCATATGGAATAAGATTACTATGCAGTGAGATTCCATTCATAATTCCACACATTGCGTGTTCTCTTACTCCATAATGAATATAATTTCCCCCAAAATTTCCTGGCTTAATTATTTTATGATTTTTTGTTTTTGTATTATTTGAACCTGCAAGATCAGCCGAGCCACCAATTAAATTTGGTAGTTTTGAAACTATATCTAAAAATTTTTCTGAGGATTTCCTAGTTGCAATTGGTTCTAGTGATTTTAAATAATCATTTTTTACTTGCTCTATTTCGCTTGTAATCTCATCGTTAAAAATATTGAATTCAGGCTCGTATGATTTATTTTTTTCTGCTTTTGAAGAGGCGCTTTCCCCTATTTTTCTCCACTCACTTAAAATTTTTTCAGGGATCTTAAAAGGCTCATAATTCCATTTTAATTTTTTTCTTACTAGCTTTACCTCATCGGTACCTAGCGGGCTTCCATGCGATGATGCTTTCCCACTTTTATTTGGTGAGCCATAACCAATTGTAGTCTTACAAGAAATAGCAAATGGTTTTTTTGAATTTTGAGCTTTTTTTAATGCGGTAAAAATTTGTTTATCATTATGACCGTCTATTTCTAAATAGCTCCAACCATAACTCTCAAATCTTTTTTTTGTATTATCAGAAACAGCAAGATTAGTAGGGCCATCAATCGAGATTGAATTATTATCAAAAAGGAGTATCAAATTTTTTAATTTTATATGACCCGCAAAACTTAAGGCTTCATGGCTTATTCCTTCCATAAGGCATCCATCACCTGCCAAGACATAAGTTTTATGATCTATCTTTTTTTTTCCTAACCTCTTTTTTAATATTTCTTCAGCAAGCGCAAAACCCACAGCATTTGATATACCTTGTCCTAATGGTCCAGTCGTAGTCTCTATCCCTGAATTAGAATGATATTCAGGATGCCCGGCACAAATACAGTCAAGTTTTCTAAAGTTTTTAATGTCATCTATAGAAACACTTTTGTAACCAGTTAAATATAAAAGTGAGTAAAGAAGCATAGACCCATGACCAGCAGAAAGAACGAACCTATCTCTATTAAACCAACTAGGATCTTTAGGATTAAATCGTAAAAAGTTTTTAAATAAAACTGTAGCAACATCAGCCATTCCCATTGGCATTCCAGGATGACCAGAATTTGCTGCTTCAACAGCATCTAAAGATAGAAATCTTACAGCATTAGCTAAATCTTTATGTTTTATTTTCAAAAATATTCCTATCTAGACTAAGAGACTCATTAATATATAATTATATATATATGAAATATATCAGCGAAAAAGAAAAAAAACTTGAAGACGCACTTAAGAAATTAAAAAAACTTGATCTAAAAAATGACCAGATATCTGGAGACATTAAAGAATTAGTTGATCAAAAAAATCAATTAGAAATTGAAAAAAATGAATTGGAAAAAAAATACAAAAATTTAAGTGATGAACACGGCAATCTTCAAGTCAAAATCAAACAAATGATGGTTGAAAAAAAAGAAGATAGAGTGAAAAGATTAGAGTTTGACGAAAAAATTGATGAATTAAATCAAGAAACAGATACTTTACTTGATGAGATTGAAAAATGGCAAATGTAAATATTAAGTTTAATGGAAAAGACTTTCTTCTTTCATGTGAAGATGGTCAAGAGGATCATCTTGAAGAGTTAGCAGCAAATTTAAACGATAAATTTGAAAAATTAAAAAATGACTTAGGAAACATAGGTGAAAATAAATTATTATTGATCACTGCTATTAAAGTGATGGATGAGTATTTTGATACCAAAAAAAATGTTGAGAAAAAAAAGGTAGAATTAACTAATCTAACTGAAAAATTTAAAGAACTGAAATCTCTTGTATACGGCTACAAGGATGAAAAAGAAGATGAAGCAACTAAATTGAACAATGATATCAGCAACTTGCAAAAAGAGCTTGATAAAATAAACAATAATTATGATCAATTAATTTCTAACACTGCAAAAGAAATAGAGGAATTTGTTGAACGAGTTAATCTTAAAAATTAGATTTAGTAGTGAACAAATTTCAATTAAGAAAAAAAATATCTAAAATTCGATCAAAATTTGCCAAAAAAAAAATCACAGTAAATTCTGAGGCAATAATCAAATTGATTGAGCAGAAATCTCCCAACAAAAGAGTTGGATTGTATTATCCGTTTAGTGATGAGTTATCTACTTTGGAATTAATGGATCGATTGTCTAAAAAAAAATTTAAAATTTCTTTACCTATAATTAATAATAAATTTGAGATGTCTTTTTATAGCTGGAGTCCTAATGAGCCTTTAACAATAAATAGATTTGGTATCTTAGAGCCTTTTAAGGGAAAAAAAATAACTCCTTCTACATTAATAATTCCGATGTTAGCTTTTGACTCTAACTTAAATAGACTTGGTTATGGAGGAGGTTTCTATGACAGGTTTATTCAAAAAATTGAGAAACAAAATAACTGTGTTAAAATCGGACTTGCTCTTTCTTGTCAAAAAATTAATAAAGTGCCAGTTGATAAATATGATAAAAAAATGGATTTCATAATTACTGAAAAAAGAATTTATAAATGAAAATTTTATTTTTAGGCGACATTGTAGGACCATCGGGTTGCATGGTTGTAAAAAAACACCTTAAAAAAATAGTTGAGGAAAATAAAATAAATTTTGTAATAGCAAATGGTGAAAACGCAGCTCATAACGGAGTAGGTATTACAAAAGATGTTTTAGACAATTTAATTAAATTTGGAGTAAATGTACTCACAACTGGAAATCATGTTTGGGATCATAAAGAAACTTTAAAACTCGTTGAGGATGATAATAGACTTCTTAGACCATTTAATTTAATTGGAATATCGCCAGGAAAAGGATTTGAAATTTATCAAACATCAAAAAATTTTAAAATAGGTGTACTAAATTTAATGGGAAATGTTTTCATGAGGAAAAGTGAAGATGTTTTCAAAACAGCTGAAAATTTTCAAAAAAAATACCAACTAAAAAAAGATTATGACTTTTTAGTAGTCGACTTGCATTGTGAAACTACTTCAGAAAAAATGGCAATGGGACATTTGTTTGATAGTAAAGCAACATTAGTTACTGGTACTCACACACACATTCCAACAAATGACGCAAGAGTTTTAAAAGGTGGGACTGCGTATATTACAGACTCCGGAATGTGTGGTGACTACGATTCAGTAATTGGGATGAATAAAGAAAACTCATTAAAAAGATTCTTTAAACAAGATTCTGAAAAACATTATCCATCTTTGGGGGATGGTTCTTTATCGGGTGTTATGGTAGATTGTGATGAAACTTCAGGACTAGCTAAAAATATTAATAGTATAATTGTTGGGGGTGTTTTAAATAACTCAAAATAATATGGCAGGACATTCTCATTGGGCTGGTATAAAACATAAAAAAGGTAGAGCAGATAAAGAAAGATCGAAGATTTTTTCGAAACTTTCTAGAGAAATTACCGTAGCCGCTAAACTTGGAGATAAAGATCCTTTGATGAATCCGAGACTTAGATCTGCTATTCAAGCAGCAAGATCCTCAAACATGCCAAAAGATAACATCGAGAGAGCCATTGATAAATCAAAATCATTAAATCAATCAAATTTTGAAAAGATAAGATACGAAGGTTTTGGTAAAGATAAAGTTGCTATAATTGTTGAAGCACTTACAGATAATAAAAATAGAACTGCCTCAAAATTAAGAACAATTTTTCAAAAAAATGGTGGTAATTTGGGTACCCAAGGTTCTGCAGCTCACAATTTTAAACAAATTGGCGTAATTAGAATAGACATAAATGAAATTAAAGACGATAAAATTTTTGAACTAGCAATTGATGCTGGTGCAGATGAATGCTTTTCCTTGGAAAATTTTCATGAGATACATTGCGGTTTTGAAGATATTTATTCTATAAAAAAAAAAATTGAGTCTCATGTTGAAAATTTTATATCTACAGATATTGAGTGGATTCCACTAAATAAAGTTTACAGCGAAGGTGAGAATAAAGAATACATAAAAAAACTTATAGAATTATTAGATGATGACGATGATGTTCAAAGGGTTTACTCGAATTTTGGAGAAGAAGATTAAGCAATGTTAATAATTGGAATAGATCCTGGAATTAATGGTGCCATATGCTTATTTAAAGATGGAAAAATAGTGGATGTGTTTGAAATGCCAAAAATGGCTGTGGGAAAAAAAAATAAATCACAAGTTAATGCTTCTCAAATATTTAATGAAATTCAAAAAGCTATAGAAGGAGAAGATAAGACGAAAGTAATAGCTGTGATCGAACAAGTTTCTGCAATGCCAGGACAAGGAGTTACTAGCATGTTTAATTTTGGACAGTCTTTTGGAGTGTTGAAAGGAATTTTTTCTGCAATGCAAATTCCAATGGACTTTGTTTCGCCAGTTAAATGGAAAAAATTCTTTAATTTGATAAATACAAATAAAGACGCTAGCAGAACAAAAGCTATTGAAATTTATCCATACTTTTCGTCAAAATTGTCAAAAAAAAAAGATGCTAATAAAGCGGATGCGATACTAATTTCTAGTTTTTATTACCAAAACGCTAAATATTAGATTTATTTGATCTTTCAGGTCAAATTGATGACACATTTTAGTGTGAAAGATTTTTCATGGAAGCCGATATAGCATCACAATCTGTTGGACTAGGAAGTTCTGTAGACTTCTCTTTATGGAGCCTATTTCTTAGAGCAGACATAATTGTAAAATCAGTTATCGTTTTATTAATTGCAGCATCAATTTATACTTGGGCGATAATTATAGAAAAATTTAAGTTATTTAAAAAAATAAATTTATCAACCCAAGAGTTTGAAGAAAAATTTTGGAAATCAAGATCTGCCGAAAGTTTCTATAATAATTTACCAGCAAATATTGATGACCCAATGTCAAATGTTTTTAAAAAGACTATGCAAGTTGTTCTTAAATCAAGATCTAGAAGTAATTTAAATGAAAAGCTTTCAGGTTTATTAGAGTCTAATATAGAAAATGAAATTAACAAGCT
>OCVP010000910.1_pt1 | contig 13037 bp, 11 predicted proteins | sample 1539171 | NCBI WGS metagenome assembly OCVP01 (sample SAMEA51879418, study PRJEB22527) | metagenome
CTTTTTGCTCTAAAGTTTCACCTATACATATCACTGGTATAATATTTTCCTCAATAAGGTTTGAGCTTTTAATGTTTACATTATTATTTGTTTCAGCAAAGTATTGTCTTCGTTCAGAATGTCCAACCAAACAAAAATCAATATTATTATCTTTCAGCATTGAGGCGGATAGTTCTCCTGTGTACGCACCCTCTTTATAAAAGGAAACGTCTTGTGCACCACAAAATAAGTTTTCATTATTTGTTCTTAGTGATTTTAAGTAAATTGAAGGTGAGCAGATAATCGTACAATTATTAGAATTAACTTTTAATTTTTCATAATAATCTTTTAAAAATGAGGAATTTCCATTTAATTTCCAATTTGCTATAAAAATTGAGGAATATTTATCAAGATTTACCATAATTACTTTTATTTATAGAAACTAATATTATAGAAGCAATAGAAATTTTATGAGAGCTTTTAGAAAATCATGGATTGGTATAGGGCTTGCTATTCTTTTTGCTGCAAGTTTGTTCTTTTTTAGAGGATCAACAAGATATTCAAATTTATTTAATTCTGATAACTTCGTAGCTGATATTTCAGGAACACCTATTTCAACAACAAAATTTCTTAGATCAATGGATATGAATATTGACCAATTTTCTCAAATGATTGGAAGTCCACTAACTGGTGATCAAATTAGAAGCTTCCAAGTTCATCAAATTGCACTTCAAAATTTAGTAAATAGAGCTGTATTTGAAAATGAATTTGACAAAATAAATTTTATTTTAGATGACACAACAATTGCAAAAGAAACAAAAAGAAATTTTCCAGATCTATACATAAACAATAAATTAGATGATGAAATGTTGAATACTTTTTTAAGAAGACAGGGTTTAAAAATTGAAGACCTTGTGGATTTAATAAATTATGAAACTAGAGCTAATGTATTTGATAACCTTTTCTTTCAAAAAAATTACCCATCACAATTGCAAATAAATTTTAATAAGCACAATAACCAGACTAGAGAAATAGAGTTGCTTAAAATACCTTACAACAATATTAAACTTGAAAACTACAGCAAAGATCAAATTACAAAAGATAATCAAGAACTATTAGATTATTTTAATAATAACTCTTCCTCATATATGACAAAAGAAGAGAGAGATATTTCATATATATTAATAAATAAAAATGATTTTAGAGATAATTTTTCACCTTCAGAAAATAGTATTGAGGAATATTATAATAATAATAAAAAATTATTTATTAATCCAGAAGAGAGAAGCTTTAAACAATTTAATTTTAAATCAAAAGAAGAAGCAGATAATTTTAAATTAAGTGTTTCCGGAATGATTAATGAAGAAGTTGTTAAATATGCAGAAGAAAATAATATAATTTTTAATGATTTCAAAAATGTTGATAAAAATAAAGTTTTAGAACAACTTGCAAATGCAATATTTGAATTAGACAAAGGAAGTGTATCAGATGTAGTCCAAACTACCTTGGCATATCATATAATTATTTTAGATGAAATTTTTCCAGAAAAAGAATTAAAATTTGATGAAGTTAAGAATGAAATAAATAATACATTAACCAATTTTGAAGTAGATAATTACTTCAATGAATTAAAATCAAGCCTCGACCAACAAATACTTGATGGATTTTCAATTACTGAAATAGCAGATCAAAATAATCTTAAATTAATCAATAAGAAAAAAATTTTAAACAATACTAACGAAGATGACCCTACTTTAAGTAACGTAATTTCATTTTCTTTTACACAAAATAAAGATTTTGTTAGTGATTTAGTTGACATTGATAATGATACTTCTTTTATTGTAAATATTGATGACATATATCCATCAAAAATAGAGAGTATCGATAATATCTTTGACAGTGTTTTAAATGATTTTATATTTACAAAAAAAACTGAACAAGCAGAAAATATTTTTGAAAATAATAAAGAGATCTTCACAAATATAAGTAAATTTTATGCAACTAATCCGGAAAATTTAAATTTATCTTTAAAGACTAATGATGAATTACCAATATCTTTTAAACAAAAGATTTTTGAAACTGATATTGATAAAGTAGCTTTTGGATCAGATGAAAATGCTATTTATTTTGCTAATATTAAAAGTATAAAGATGCCTGAAGAAGGTGAAAATACTTCAAATATTAATTTAATAGGTGATTTGAAAACAGCATTTGGTAGTGAGATTATTAAGACAAAAGAAATTTCGTTCAATGATGAACTGATAAATGGTCTTTTATCTCAGTATAAATGAGTCTAGAAAAAAAAAATTTTATAAGTCAATATAACAAAGGCTTACCTCAGATATTAAAAAAAAATCTTATTGCTGATATTGAAACACCATTTTCATCATTATTAAAAATTAGTAAATCGGAAAAATATTCCTTTCTATTAGAGTCAGTAGAGGGTGGAAGTAAAAGAGGACGTTACTCATTACTTGGTTGTGATCCAGATTTAATTTGGACAGTTGAAAAAGGTAAGGCAAAAATTAAATATTTGGATCATAATTTTGATTACAAACTAGATCAAAAGCCAATTCATAGTCTTAAAGAACTTGTAAAAATTTCAAAATTTAAAAATAATGAAATTGACGTTCCTTTCCCAACACTAGTTGGATATCTAGGATATCCAATGATTCAATATATTGAAAAAATTAAACTAAGTAATAAGGACAATATAAAAATACCTGATGCAATTTTAATCAGACCAAAAATTGTCGCAGTTTTTGATAATATTAAAGATATTATTTCCCTTATGACAGTTACATATCCAAGTAAAAAAATCTCAGCAGAAAAAGCCTATAGAAAAAATAAATTACTTATTGATAAAACAATTAAAAAGTTAGAAAAAAGTATTTTAAAACCTGCGCAAAAGAAAAATAAAAAATCTAAATTAAAATTTAAATCAAATTTCAAGAAAGAACAATTTTATAAAATTGTAAATAAAGCAAAAGAATATATTAAAAATGGAGATATCTTCCAAGTTGTGCCTTCACAGAGATTTGAAACAAAATATAATTTAAAGGCAGTCAATCTTTATAGATCGTTAAGACGACTAAATCCATCTCCTTATCTTGTAAATCTTAACTTCGATAAAATTGGCCTTGTTGCATCTAGTCCAGAATTAATGGTTCAATTAAGAAACAAAAAAGTTACGATAAGACCAATTGCTGGAACAAGAAAAAGAGGAAAGAATGCCTCTGAAGACCTTTATTTATCTAATGACTTACTGAATGATAAGAAAGAACTCGCAGAACACTTAATGCTTTTAGATTTAGGAAGGAACGATGTTGGTCGCGTTGCAAAAAAAGGAACAGTGAATGTTACTGAAAAGATGATTATAGAATACTACTCTCATGTAATGCATATTGTTTCAAACGTTGAGGGAAAAATAGATAATAATTTAGATGCTCTAGATGCTTTAATGGCTGGATTTCCAGCAGGTACAGTTTCTGGTGCACCAAAAATAAGAGCGATGGAAATCATAGAGGAACTTGAAAATTTAAATAGAAGTTTTTATGCTGGTTGTATGGGTTATTTTGATTCTAATGGAGACATGGATACTTGTATTAGTTTGAGGACTGGGCTTGTAAAAGATAATAAATTATACATTCAGGCTGGTGCTGGAATAGTTTATGACTCAGTCCCAAAAAATGAACATCAAGAAATTTTGAATAAAGCTGGTGCTTTAATGGCAGCTGCAGAGGATTCATACAAATTCGATATATGATATTACTGATAGATAATTATGATAGTTTTACTTACAATGTAAAACACTACTTATTGGATTTAAATCAGAAGGTTGTTGTTTTTAGAAATGACAAAATTTCTATAAATAAAATTCGTAAATTAAAACCTAAATCAATAGTTATTTCACCAGGTCCGTGCACACCAAATGAAGCTGGAATAAGTCTTAATATCGTTGCAGAATTATCAAAACAATTTCCTATACTTGGCATTTGTTTAGGACATCAAACTATTGGTCAAGCTTTTGGAGGTAAAATCATTAAATGCAAAGAAATCATGCACGGAAAAGTTGATACAATTAATCACTTTGGACACTCTATATTTAAAAATGTAGAAAGAAAATTTAAAGCAACTAGATATCACTCTCTTATAATTGATAAAAGAACTATGCCTAAAGATTTTTTAATTACTGCTGAAACAAATAATAAGATTATAATGGGTATTGCACATAAAAAATTACCAATATTTGGACTACAATTTCATCCAGAAAGTATAGGTACTGATATGGGTAAAATTATTTTAAAAAACTTTTTAAACTTAGCAAAATAATGGATCAAACTTTAATATTAAATAAAATTCTCGAACAACAAAATCTGAATATTGAAGAGAGTATGTATATATTCAATAAAATTATGAGTGGAGAATTAGATGATATTAAAATTACATCAATACTAATTGGTTTAAAGTTAAAAGGTGAAACAAAAGAAGAAATTATCGGTGCAGCAAAAGTAATGAGAGAGAAATCTTTAAAAATTAACTCTCCACAAAATACAATTGATACTTGTGGTACGGGTGGAGATATGAAAGACACATTAAATATATCAACAAGTGCAGCAATAGTTGCTGCAAGTGCTGGCGTTACTATAGCAAAGCATGGCAATCGTTCAGTTAGTTCAAAATCAGGCTCTGCAGATATGCTAGAAAAAATAGGTTATAAGATTACAAATAATGTAGAAGATTTAGAAAACTCATTATCAAATAAAAATTTTTGCTTTTTATTTGCTCAAAATCATCATTCTGCCATGAAGAATGTAATTAATGTTCGTAAGAATTTAGCTACACGTACAATTTTTAATTTATTAGGCCCTCTTACAAATCCTGCTAAAGCAAGTAAACAGCTTCTAGGTGTCTATTCAAGAGATTTAGTTTCTATGCATTGTAATTGCTTAAAAGAACTAGGCTCTGAAAAAGCTATGGTTGTTCATGGATTGGATGGTTTAGATGAAATAAGTTTATCAGACAATACTCTAATTAATGAATTGAAAGATAATAAAGTTCTGGAATATAGTTTTGATCCAAGAGACTATGGTTATGATTTAATTAAATTAGAAGATATAAAAGGTGGAGATCCAGAATATAATGCAAATTGCTTTAATAAAATGATTAACGGCGATTACAGAGAATTTCAAATGATTGTAGAAATAAATGCAGGAGCGGCAATATATTTATCCAATTTAAGAAATAATCTAAAAGATAGTTTTGAATTAGCAAAAAAAACAATTGAGGAAGGAATTACAAAAAATTTTGTAAACTCACTAATTAATGAGTAATATACTTCAAAAAATTTGTGAAGATAAATCTAAAGAATTAGAAGAAACAAAAAAAAGATGTTCTTTTAAAACATTAGAAAAATTAATTTCCTCAAAATTAGAGAAACGTGAATTTAAAGATCAATTAATTTCAGCTCAAAAAAATAAAAAAAATTTAATAATTGGTGAAGTAAAAAAACAAAGTCCAAGTGCAGGTGAAATAATTTCAGATTACAAACCAGAAGACATTGCTATTTTATATGAAAGATCTGGTATTGGAGCGTTATCGATTTTAACAGAAAGTAAATATTTTTTAGGAAATATTGATCATTTATCTCTGGTAAAAAAGAAAACAAATTTACCTATTTTAAGAAAAGATTTTATTATTGATAAATATCAAATTTTAGAAAGTAAGATTTATCAAGCAGACTGTATATTGTTAATTTTATCAATATTATCAGATGATCAGGCAATAGAATTTATAAATTATGCAAATGAATTAAAATTAGATTGTATTATAGAGGTTCATGATGAAGACGAACTGAAAAGAGCAATCAAATTAGACTACCCTGTTATCGGAATTAATAATAGAAACCTTAAAAGTCTTGAAATCAATTTAAATAACTCAATAAATTTGAATAAAAATTTAACTAATGATTATATTTTAATTGCAGAGAGTGGAATTAAAACTTCTGATGATATAAAAAAATTTAATTCAACAGGGATATATAATTTTTTAATTGGAGAAAGTTTGTTAAAATCTAAAGACAAAGAAAAGAAAATTGGAGAATTACTTTTAAATGAGTCATATTAATAAAAAAGGAAATCCTTATATAATTGACATATCAAATAAAGATGTCACAGAAAGAGTAGCAGTTGCCTCTGGTGAAATTAAATTTGATAAAGAAACATATAAAAAAATAAAATCATTTGAGACAAAAAAAGGGAACCTAGAAAAAACTGCAATAATTGGTGGTATTATGGGGGCAAAAGAAACTTCTAGATTGATACCGCTTTGTCATAATATTCCAATCAATCACATAAATATTGAGGTTATAAAAAATGATAAAAAATTTACTTTTATTGTCAAAAGTACAGTTAAAACAAACGCAAATACTGGTGTGGAAATGGAGGCATTAACCGCCGTTACAATTAGCTGTCTGACAATTTATGATATGTGTAAGTACTTAAATAAAAAAATTAAAATACAAAATATACATCTATTGTCAAAAACAGGTGGTAAATCTAATATTTAAATAACTGAAAAATATAGATTTTTATATTTGTTCTTGTTTTGATCTTAAAGAACATATATAGAACAATAATGCTTACTAAAAAACAAAAAGAGCTATACGATTATTTAAAAAATTACATTTCAAGTAATGAAATTTCCCCTTCTTTTGAGGAAATGAAAAGTGCAGTTAATCTGAAATCAAAGTCAGGTATTCATAGATTAATAACAAGTCTAGAAGAAAGAGGTTTTATTAAAAGATTAAAGCACAAAGCAAGAGCAATGGAAATTATTAATAAAGATAATATTGATAATGAAAATTCTTTGTCGAATAGCATTAATATCCCATTAATTGGTGCAATAGCTGCAGGTGAAGCAATAGAAGCTATTGAAAATGCTGATGAATTTGTTTCAGTGCCCTCCTCAATGACATCACCAAATGCTAAATATTTTGGATTAAAAGTAAAAGGTCTATCTATGATAGATAAAGGAATATTTGACGGTGATATTGCTGTGATAAAAAAGACAAATAATGTTGAAAATGGAAAAATTGCAGCTGTTATTACACAAGATAACGAGGTTACTCTAAAAACTATTAAATTTGATCGAAACAAGGTCTTGTTAATTCCTGCTAATCAAAGTTTTCAGACAAAGGAATATGAAGCAGGTGAAATCCAAGTCCAAGGGACTTTATCTGGTATTATAAGAAAATATAATTAATAGTTTATCTTAATATTAAGATGACTATGTTAAAAACACGATTTGCACCCTCTCCTACTGGCAATCTACATCTTGGAGGTGCTAGAACTGCTTTAATTAATTATATTGTAAGTAAGAAATCAGCATCATCTAAATTTTACTTAAGAATTGAAGATACAGATCATGAAAGATCAAAACAAGAATACACAGATAACATAACTAATTCTTTAAAATGGCTTGGGCTTAATTGGGATGAGGAAATTCAAGTTCAATCTAAAAGATTATCAAGGCATCAAGAAATTGCTAGAGAATTACTTCAAAAAAAACAAGCTTTTAAATGCGTATGTTCTGAAGAAAAAATAGCTAACCAAAGAAAGTTAATTAAAGAAAATAAAAATTATTCTAAAAAAATATGTACTGAATGTAAAAATGATAATGATATTCAAAGTAGAGATGAAGGTTTTGTAGTTAGATTAGATGTACCGGATGAAGGCAATTTAAAAATTAAAGATACAATTCAAGGAGACGTTACAGTAGCAAATTTAGAGTTAGATGATTTTATTTTACTAAGAAAAGATCAATCACCAACGTATATGTTATCTGTAGTAGTGGATGATCATGATTTAGGAGTCAATTATATTATTAGAGGTGACGATCATTTTATTAATACTTTTAGACAATACTACATATATAAATTTATGAATTGGGATATACCTCAATATGCTCATATTCCTCTTATTCATGGAGAAGATGGAACAAAATTATCAAAAAGACATGGGGCAGTTAATATTTTAGATTTGAAAAATAATGGATATTTAAAAGAAGCTATTATTAATAACCTTATACTTTTAGGTTGGTCAAATAACAAAGAGAAATCAGAAACTATTGAATTAGATGAAATAATTGAAAATTTTGAAATATCAAATTTATCTAAATCATCTAGTATATTTAGTTTTGATAAATTAGATTTTTTTAATAATTTTTATTTAAGAAAAGAAAACGGAATAGAAGAATTCATCAATTTTTGCGAAAGTGATGTTCAATTAAATAAGTTTCTACAAAAAAATAAAAAAAAAATGAAAAATATTTTTAATGTTTATAAAAAAGATATTAAAAAACTAAGTGATTTGAATGATACAATTAAAGTTTATTTTGATGAAAATTATAAAATAAATAAGACAGAAAAACTGACCTCAGAATTTGATAGTATTTTTAAAGAATTTTTAAATTTAATTGGAGAAATAAATGATTGGAATAGAGATAGTATTCAAAATGTTATTAATGATTTTTTAAAAAATAATAAAATTAAATTCCCTGTTTTAGGTAAACCAATAAGATTTTTACTAATAAATTCCTATCAAGGGCCTTCAATTTCTGATATTTTTGTAATATTAGGTAAAAAAGATACTATTGATAGATTAAATCAATATAGAGATAATTAAATATGGCTGATTACGAAGATAAAAAAGTTAACGATAAACAGTTTACTCTATTCAACAATGAGAGTGGTAAATCGTATCAAATTCCACTTATTGAAAGTAAAGATGGTCCAAATGTTTTGGATATTCGTAAACTTTATCAAGAAACAGGTTTATTTACTTTTGATCCAGGTTTTACTTCAACTGCATCATGTGAATCAGGAATAACTTACATAGATGGTGAAAAAGGAATTTTACGTCATAGGGGATATGATATTCATGATTTAGCTTCAAAAAGTGAATTTCTTGAAGTTTGTTATCTTTTACTGCACGGTGAATTACCGTCTCCTGAAGACAAGCAGAAATTTAAAGATGTAATAACCAATCATACAATGTTGCATGAGCAACTAGTAAATTTATACAGAGGTTTTCGAAGAGATGCGCACCCTATGGCAATTATGGTAGGTGTTGTTGGTGCCCTTTCGGCCTTTTATCATGACAGTACTGATTTTTCAGACATTAATCAAAGAATGATTGCCTGTCATAGATTAATAGCAAAAATTCCAACAATAGGTGCAATGGCTTATAAATATTCCATTGGTCAACCATTTGTTTATCCAAGAAATGATCTTTCTTATGCAGAAAATTTTTTATACATGACATTTTCTGTGCCATCAGAAGATTACAAGGTGAGTCCAAAAATTGTTAGAGCAATGGATAGATTTTTTACGTTACATGCTGATCATGAACAAAATGCATCTACTTCAACAGTAAGATTGGCAGGTTCTTCTGGTGCAAATCCTTTTGCTTGTATTGCTGCTGGTATTGCATCTTTATGGGGACCAGCTCATGGTGGAGCTAATGAAGCAGTAATTAAAATGTTAGAAGAAATTGGTGATGTATCAAATATACAAAAATTTATAGATAAAGCTAAAGATAAAAATGACTCTTTTAGATTAATGGGTTTTGGGCATAGAGTTTATAAAAACTATGATCCAAGAGCCACTGTGATGAAAGAAAGTGCGCATGAGGTTTTAGAAGAGTTAAATATGCAAGATGATCCATTGCTTAAAATTGCAATAGAATTAGAAAAAATAGCTCTTAAAGATGAATATTTTATTAGTAAAAAATTATTCCCAAATGTAGATTTCTATTCAGGTATAATTCTAAAAGCATTAGGTTTCCCTACAAGCATGTTTACAGTACTATTTGCAATAGGAAGAACTGTAGGATGGATATCACAATGGAAAGAAATGATAGAAGATCCTATTAATAAAATTGGCAGACCTCGTCAATTATACACTGGTTATAAAGCTAGACCTTATCAAGTTGAATCTTCTAGAGAAAAAAAATCAATTTTTAATTGGCTTTGGAAGAAGGATTAATTAACTTATTTATACGATTAACACTCACATCATAAGGACTAAAATCATTAACAATTTCTTTAAGATACATATTAATTGAGTTAATTTGAGTTTCTTGTTTTTTTCTATCATTAAATAAATTTAGGAAAATATTTAATAACTTTTTTTCATTTAAATTTGAGTTAACAACTTCTGGAATAATCATTTGGTTACTTATAATATTTATAAGATTTGCATATTTCACTCTTACAAAAGGCTTGATTAAAATTTCTGTGAAATAATTAAGTTTATAGATTACTATTTGAGGAATATTTCTTTTGGCAATTTCTAAAGAAGCAGTACCAGAGCAAGTTATACTTATATAAACATCTTCATAATATTCATCAAATTTACTCATATCAGTTGAGATTATAGTCTCAGTTTTCCATTGCTTAGTATTTTCTTTAATTAAAGAGGCAAGATGAGGTAAAGTTGGAATAAATATTTTATAATTTAGATTATTCTTAGATATATATTTTTCAATATAACTGAAATATTTCATAAGTTTTAATACTTCATTTTGTCTACTACCTGGTAAAAAAGAGAGGTACTTATATTTTCCTTTATTCTCTCTTTTTTTTATATGAAAAATTGGATGCCCAATAAAAGTTTTATTTAGATTATCAAAATTGAAATATTTTTTTTCAAAATTAAACAATAGAAAAATTTCATCAAAAATATTTGCAAATTTCCTTGCCCTATATGATCTCCAAGCCCAAACAGTTGGCGCAACTACATGTATTATTTTATTTTTATAATTTGATTTTCTTAATTGGTTTACAAGGTTATAATTAAAATCTGGTGAGTCTATAGTTAAAACTAAATCATAATCATTTTTAATAATATAGTTTTTTAATCTTCTTATCATTTTTAAATATTTTGAAATTGAAAGTATTATTTCAAAAAGCCCTATAGATTTAAATTCTGATAAATCATAAATTTTATTAGAAATATATTTTTCAGATTGTTTGCCACAAACTCCATCAAATTGGTATTTATCTATATTCATTCTTGATAAAATATTTGAGCAAATATTTTCACCAGATTGTTCAGTACAACAAACAAAAATTTTTATTTTTTTCAATTTAGATCGACTGATGAGATAAATAAGTTATTTTGACTAGCATAATCAATAATTTTTTTCTTATCTAAAATTAAACACTTATTTTTTTGCAAAAATACACCTTCATAATTATATTTTTTTAAATTTTTCATTGTATCTAAGCCAATTAAAGGAATATCAATTAGATTACTCTGGTTTTGTTTTGAAAATTTAAATAGTACACCATTATCATCTTTTCTTTTATATTCTTTGCATCTTTTTAACAATTCATCTGTTCCTTCTATAGCTTCTAATCCTAAAACTAATTGATTTTGAATTATCATAGCCTGACCAACATCTAATTTCTTATAAATATGATATATTGATTTTGCTTTTTTTAAATTTAGAATTGCATTTTTAGAAGGCTTGATTTTTGTTAAATTTATTTCAGTTGAAAATAATTCCTTACAATATTTAGTCCAATTAAAAAAAATATATCCTTTAGTTTCAAAGTATTTTTTCAAGCTCATTAAAAGATTGTTGTCACCCTTTTTTTCTAATAAAAGATTTTTAGCAAGTAACAATGTCGGCAAATCAAAACCTAAATCTTTAATACCAGGTCTTTTTATGCTTCCTGCAAATATTATATGTTTTATTTTATTTGAATCTAAAACTTTAAAGATTTTTTTTACTGATAAGATATCTAAATCTACAACATGATGGTTATTATAAAATTTATTATTTTTATTATTTAAAGATAAAAATATAACATCGTAATTTTTACTTAATAGTGATTTACCAATATATAGAGGCAAATTACCATCTCCAGCAATTATTCCTATTTTAGTCATTTTCAAAAGTGGTAATACCTCTTTTTGAATTTGAGTTCAGAAATTCAATTACTTCCTTAATTTCTAAAATTTCAGAACTTTCAACAAAATTATTTTTAATATTATTTTCAATTGTATCATTTTTATCAAAAATTATATTTATGAGATTTTTAATTTCATTGATTGCATTAGATGTTAAGCCTTTTCTTTTTAAACCAATAAGGTTTAAGCTTTTCAAATTTTCTCTTATTCCTGTATACAAACCATATGGAATGATATCTTTTTCAACACCGCTCATACCACCAATCATTGCATATTTTCCTATTCTAACAAATTGATGAATTGCTGAATTACCTCCTAAAATTGCATTATGATCAATTTCTACATGTCCTGCAAGAGTGGCATTATTGGCTAAAATAACATTTGATTTAATAATACAATCATGTGCCACATGCGAACCTACCATAAATAAACAATTATCAGCTATAATTGTATTTAAGCCTCCACCAGATGTTCCTGGATTTACGGTAACATTTTCTCTAAATTTATTGTTACTGCCAATTTTTAGATACGATTTTTCTTTATTATATTTTAAATCTTGAGGTTCAGAACCAATTGAACAAAATGGATAAAAAGTATTACTATTTTCTATAGTTGTATCTCCAACGATAGAAACATGGGAAATTAAATTATTATTTTCTCCAATTTTAACCCCATCCCCAATGATACAGAAAGGGCCAATATGTGTTGTTTCATGAATTTCTGCATTTTTTGCAATAACAGCTGAAGGATGGATCATTTGTATAAACTCATTAAATTATGAAAATGTAACTTAAAATAAATAAAATATTTCTGATTATTACTTATAAGTAATCATAGCAGAAAACTCAGCCTCACTTACTTTAATATTTTCTTTGAAACATGTGCCTTCAAATTTATATACGTCTCTTACACTATTAAGAAACTTTACTTCAAATGATACTTTTTCATTTGGAAGAATTGGTTTTCTAAATTTTGCTTTATTAACACTCATAAATAATACTGATTTTTCATCATAATCTTTAAGTTTATATGATACAACAATACCGGCCGTTTGCGCCATTGCTTCAACAATTATAACTCC
>OCVP010000911.1_pt1 | contig 13037 bp, 13 predicted proteins | sample 1539171 | NCBI WGS metagenome assembly OCVP01 (sample SAMEA51879418, study PRJEB22527) | metagenome
TGCTCAGGTCTCTTTTGCAGTAATCATAATATACATATCATTAACAGCTATTTGTTTCATATCTTACTGGTTAAGTGGTATGAGGCTTTTCGAGTCTTTAGTTCATTCAATGACAACGATAGCTACAGGTGGTTTTTCAACAAGGAATGACTCCTTTGCTAGCTTTGATAATCGATCAACAGAATACATTGCAATCTTATTTATGATTTTAAGTAGCCTTCCAATTTTAATTTATCTTGAGGTTACACGTAATGGCATCAAAAGTTTTTTTAGAGATACCCAAATAAAAACTTTTTTAATCATAATTTTTGTAAGCTCTTTATTAGTAATTTCTTACTTATGGATATTTGATCTTAAAAATTTTGAACAGTCTTTAAGGCATGGTGCATTTAATGTTGTCTCAATTATAACTGGAACAGGTTATACTTCCGATAATTATAATTTGTGGGGACCATTTCCAATTTACTTACTTTTTTTTGGAATGTTTGTTGGTGGGTGTGCTGGTTCGACAACTTGTGGAATCAAAGTATTCAGATTTCAGATATTATTTGAAACTTTAAAAATGCAGATTCAAAAGCTCTTACATCCTCACGGTGTATTTGTTCCACACTATAATCATAGAAAGATTCAGGATGAAGTAACATCTTCAGTCATGAGTTTCTTTTTTATATTCATACTCAGTTTCATAACTATTACTCTGCTTTTATCTATGACTGAGCTTGACTTTGTAACTTCGCTATCAGCAGCTGCGACTTCCCTCGCCAATGTCGGGCCAGGACTTGGAGCCACAATAGGTCCAGAAAATTCTTTTTATGCCGTATCTGATCCTGCTAAGTGGATACTTATATTCTCAATGTTGTTGGGGAGATTAGAAATATTAACTGTATTAGTTATCTTTCACCCTGCTTTTTGGAAGAAATAATCAAAATATTTCTTTTAAAATTTCTTTTTGAACAAAAAGTCTATTGCTCGCTTCTTGCCAAACCCTTGAATTATTTCCATCTATTACACTTGCTTCAACTTCCTCATTTCTGTTTGCTGGAAGACAGTGCATAAAAATACTATCCGATTTAGTCTTTTGCATAATCTTTTCTGTAACTCTAAATTCTTTGATTAGATCATAATCCTGTTTCTCTATATCCTCTCCCATTGATTTCCAGGTATCCGTCAGCACAGCGTCAGCTTGAGCAAGAATTTGATCATTTATTCGATGATGTACAATATCATCTATATCAGTTGAAATATCGTATTCCTTCATTTTTTCTTTATACTTTTCAAACCATGCCTCTGGGCAAAAAATATTGAGTGAGAAGCCTAAATCTTTTTTAAAAGCCTCAATCCAAGAATTTGCCACATTTGTTATAGGTCCCATCCACACAATATTCAATTTTTGTAAACTACCCCTCTCCTCCAATAACGTCATCAGTCCAGCCAAGCACTGGCAAGGATGTGATAGGTTAGAAAGTGCATTTATCACAGGTAAATTAGATAATTTCGAAGCACTCATTATCGTTTTATGATCGTTAACCCTAAGAATAAGTCCGTCAGCATATAGTCCAAAAGTATTAATAGTATCACTTACGCTTTCTTTATCATTACCCAGGTGAATATCTTCCTTATTTAAAATTGTTGTGGAGCCACCCAATTGTTTAATTGCAATATCGAACGATAGCCTTGTTCTGGTAGATTTTTTTTCAAAAAATAATACTAGGTTTTTACCATTCAAATTATTTTGTGTTGTTGCTTTAGACCTTTTATTTTGTAAGGCATTATCTAATAAGCTGGTTAATTCACTCTTTGAGATTTCTTTTATATCTATAAAATTTTTCATTATTTAAACTCGCTGCAAGTAGCTCTTATTTTATCGATTGCTTCATCGCATTCAGTTAAAGATAGATTTATCGGAGGTAAAAGCCTCACAACATTGTCTGAAGCTTTGACAGTTAGTATATATTTTTCTCTTGCAAGATTCACAAATTTATCATTTTCAACCTTACACTTTAGCCCTAAAATAAACCCTCTTCCTCTTATATTTTCAATAATACTTGGAAAATCAGTCATCACTTTTTGAAGTCCTTCATGAAGTTTTTTTGCAACAACATTAATTTCACTAAAAAATTTGTCTTTTAGCATTATGTCCAATACAGCATTTCCGACTGTACAAGCAAGTGGATTACCTCCGAAAGTTGAACCATGGGAACCAAAATCCATTTTTTCACCGACTTTTTTTGATGTCAGGCATGCACCTAATGGAAAACCATTTCCAATAGCTTTGGCTATTGTCATAATATCTGGATTTACTTCAGACCATTCATATGCAAATAATTTTCCTGTTCTACCCATGCCGCATTGCACTTCATCAAAGATTAGAAGGCAGTTATTTTCATCACAAATTTTCCTTAATCCCTCAAGGCATTGCCTAGGAACTTCTCTTATACCGCCCTCACCTTGTATTGGTTCAATAATTACTGCAGCAGTTTTTTCACTTATTGAGTTCTGAAGCTGCTCATGATCACCAAACTCAAGAAATTTAAAATCATTTACTGTTGTATTAAAAGAGCTCAGTTTATCTGGACCTCCCGCTGCAAGCGCCCCTATTGTTCTGCCGTGAAATGAACCTGAAAAACTTAAGATTTCTGTTTTATGCGACCAATTTTCTGAACTATGAAAATATCTTCTAGCAATTTTTATGCTTGCCTCAATAGCTTCAGTGCCTGAATTACAAAAGAATGCATAATCAGCGAAAGAATTATCACATAATCTTTGTGCGAGTTTTTCTTGTTCTGGTATCTGATATACATTTGATAAATGCCATAATTTATCAATTTGTTCTTTTAATTTATCGTTTAGATATGGATTTGAATAACCTAGGGAATTAACCGCTATTCCTGTACCAAAATCTAAAAACTTCTCCCCTGATTTTGTATACAAATAGCTACCAACTCCATGTGTAAATTCTAAGTTTGATCTTGGGTATGTTGGAAGAACATTGGTCATTTTATGGTCTCAATTTATAACCTGATTTTAACATCAAGTAAGTTATCGCGATAAGAAATATAAAAATTACTAATAATATAAAAATGGCTGAAAGGTATGAAGAATCACTTACACCTAAGAAGCCATAACGAAAACCATCAATCATATAAAAAAATGGATTTATTAAACTTGCCGTTTGAATGGGTCCTGGTAACACAGTTATCGAATAGAATGTACCAGAAAGAAAAGACAAGGGAACAATTACAAAGTTGCCTACCGTTCCAAGATGATCCCATTTTTCAGCCCATATTCCTGAAATAGTTCCAATTAAAGACATGATTGCTGAAGCTATTATAGCAAAAATAAGAATTACATAGATATTATAAATACTAACATCAGCGAAAGGGTACATCATGAGAGCGCAAGCAACTGCAACAACTAGGCCCCTGGTAATTCCAGCTAAAGTAAAAGCTATAATTATTTCAATATTATTAAGAGGCGGCATCAAGAGATCAACAATATTGCCCTGTACTTTAGACATCAAGATGGAAGAAGAATTATTCATAAAGGCATTTTGAATGATGGTCATCATTATCAAACCTGGGAATAGAAAACTTTTAAAACTATCAAGTGGATAGTTAGTTCTTACAGAACCAATCGCTGTAGTAAAGATTACCATAAAAAGCAAACTAGTTGCTGCAGGTGCAACAATTGTCTGAAGTGGGATTTTAGTAAATCTTTGTACTTCTTTTTTGTATAAAGTAATAATACTTATTGAATTGTACTGCATAGCGTCTGTTTAATTAAATTTCTTAAAATGTCATTAATATTTAGATTTCAGTAATTATTCTATTCAACTGATATTTATAGATAAATTTTTATACTCACAGATTGAGCAATAATATCAACATTTAGTATATTTATATTGAATTTTATCAAAATGTAGTGGTAACATTTGCCATCTATTAAGGAGAAATTATGCCCTGGACATATGAAAGAATTGAGAAGCTTAAACAGCTTTGGGATGAGGGTCTAACAGCTAGCAGAATTGCAGTAGAGTTAGGTGAAGTGACAAGAAATGCGGTAATTGGTAAAGCACACAGATTAGGTCTTTCTGGCAGGATGGCCTCAAAAAGCAAGAATAATGGAATATCCATAATACGAAAAAAAAGAATAAATGTATCAAGAAGTCAAAAAGTAATTGATATCTCACCTGTTATTGATGAGCCAATGAATCCAACATCATTTCAAGATATTAAGGATGGCTTATGTAGGTGGCCACTTGGAGAACCAGAGGAAATAGATTTTAAATTCTGCGGAAGGAATACGAATGAAGGATTTGTCTACTGTCAGGCTCATCACAAACAAGCTTATCAACCACTGAGCAAAGTAAGAGAACGAAAGAAAATCAAAAAGAAATTTAGAATTTCTTAGAATAAAAACTCAAGAGAGAGGCTTAGACCAAAAGAAAAGATCAATAAGATTACAATTACAAATATTACTCCGTTAATTAAGTTCATTTTTATTCCTTTTTATAAGATGGTATAAGTTTTTCACCTTTACTTATTTTATCTTTAATTTCTTTTATTGTTGACTCCATTCTGACATATCTTTCTGCAGTTGATGGATGAGTTCCTCCAGTTGAGTAAATTGAATTAGGAACTTCTACAGCAAATCTTCTCCAAAAATTTACAGCATCATCTAAGTTATAACCCGCTTGTGCTAAAATATACATACTAAGATAATCAGCTTCATTCTCATATTCAATTGAATAAGCTGTAGCGCCGATGCTTTGACCCATCTCCATCATGTCTTGTGGTAGACCGACATATATTCCAACCAATAATCCAAGCAACGCCCCTGTATTCGCATTTTGAATTTTGTCTGCAACATGCTTGTTGGCATTATGCCCTAATTCATGAGCAAAAACGATTGCTGCACCAGTTTCATTTTGTATTAGCCACTTTGCCATCCTTAGTGAAAAAACCATAATCTCACCATTTGCAAAAGCATTAAAAGTATTGTTATCAAGATCAATGACAAAGTTGAAACGGCATCTTTGTTCGCTTCTGATTTTTATATTTTTAAACTCATCTCCTCTAAGAATCTTAAATTCATATAATTTTTGATAGTCTTTATCAATCTTTTCAACGTAAGATTTAAATGCGTCTTCACCCTGAATTAAACTTTCACCGTCTATTTCTAAAATCTCATCACCAACTAAGATACCCGCTTTACTTGCAGGCGAATTAGTGCCTAAACTTACGACTTTTAATTTTGATCCTAGTGAAAGACTTTTATTTATTTCTTTACGGATCGTTTCATATGCGGAGTACTCATTTGCAAGATTCATTCCTAAAGCAAATATTCGGTCATCCTCAGCACATAAATCTGAAGCACTGAACAATATATCTGTACCCATTGTTGAAAATGGTAAATACGTATCAAGCCATGAGTCAGCGAACATTTGGTTTTGTATATCTCTCTCTTTTTCAGTTATTGTTGTACTGTAGTCCGGAAGCTGTGTTTGCGGTTGGGCACAAGAGATAAGAAACAACAAAGCTAAAATTGAGAATTTTTTCATCATATCCGTTCTGAGCGTTCTTTTCTAATCATATAGTACGAGTGAATAAATATAATAATTATTATAAAAATGCCACCAATCAAGGTTTTTTGCGTTGGTGCTTCACTGATAAAAAACCATACCCATAAAGGTCCTAAGGCGGTCTCGAGTAAAAAGAAAATTCCCACTTCAGGAGAACTAATGAATTGCGGTGCAATACTTATAAATACAAAAGATACACCTACAGTGACAATCATTAATGACAAAAGTATCAAATCAGTTGAATTAATTATGAAACTATTAACAAAGAATACTGCTACGCAAGCTGTTAAAAGTTTTCCTAATATATATGAGGGTACAAAATTGATATTTGGCGAACTTCTCATTACAGTTAAGCTTGCTCCAACAAAAGCAGCACATAGGAGTCCATAAAAATCACCTAGATATCGATTAAGCTCGTATGACTCATAGAAAATATAAATTACAGCAATCAAACAACCAAGAGAGCAGATCCAAGTGATCAATTGCGGTTTTTCATGAAGAAAAATAAATGAAAATATTGACGCAATTATCGGGACAAGACTAATCATTATTAAAGCGTTTGCGACATCTGTATTCGCTAAGGCTAAAATAAATGTAATGTTAGATCCCATTATTAAAACTGCATTTAATAGCCCGGGTTTTCCGATACTCATAAAATCTGATACAGCTCTAGCACTGAAGAAAACAAAATAGCCAATTAATAATGCAGTTCCAGGAAACAGAGATCTATAAAACAAAAGGTTCCATGTATCAATTGATACGAGTCTTATAATTAGTGAGTCTGGAGTTACAATCATTACTCCAATAAATGCAAGTAGGGTTCCCTTTTGTGTATTTGATAATTTGTTAAACATAAATTTTAATGGCGCGCCGGGAGAGATTCGAACTCCCGACCCCCAGATTCGTAGTCTGGTGCTCTATCCAGCTGAGCCACCGGCGCATATAGGTTGATTATAGTTTATTTTCGTATAATCAAACCAAAAATCTTTTTTTTATAAATTTGTAAATTACAGGAACTATTACAATTATACTTATCAATAAAACAGGAAGTAAATACTCAATTTTTAAAATATCACTTGATGAGAAATTTTGTGTTTCCATAATATTTTGAATTCCATTTCCAATACTCACTAAAATATATGCCCAGGGAATAACGCCAAAGATCGTTGCTATAAAATAGTCTCTAAACTTCATATCCAAGACAGCTGGAAGTAAATTTTGTATTCCAAATGGAACTCCACCTATTACTCTTATAAAGAGTAAGTAGCTTATTGAATTACGATTAAAGCCATCTTTGAACTTTTTAAATCTTTCACCGAATTGTTTTAAAATATAAGCTTTAAATAAGTATCTACCGTACAAAAATACAATTACTGCTCCCGTGATTTCACCAATTATCGCGATGAGTAATCCTACGTATAGGCCAAAGTAAAATCCTGCTAAAATACACACTGGTGTTATTGGCCCCATTAAAGAAATCATCACTGCAATTATTAAGATGCATATAATTACTGAAAGTGATGGATATGAGAGAATATAATCCTGAATATATCCATGTTGGTTTATTAGGAATTCCATGGATATAGGGTTATATTTTCCCAGAAAATATAAAATAAGAACGATAGCGAGACCAATCCCCAATAACCTTAATGACTTATTTTTAAACATATATCTTATTTAATGAATATTAATTGACTATCAATAGAATGCAATTTATAAGCCAATCACCTAACAAAATAGAATTATGAAAAGAACATTTCAACCAAGCAACTTAGTCAGAAAAAGACGTCATGGATTCAGAGCACGTTCTGCGACTAAAGATGGAAGGATTATTTTGGCTAGGCGCCGTGCTAAGGGCAGAAAAGTTCTCTCAGCTTAGAACAAGATATTCAATGAACAAATTAGAGACATTAAAATCCTCTAAGGATTTTCAAAGAGCTAAAAGTGGGCTCTTCTTTAGAAGTAAGTCATTTTTATTACAGGCTTACGAGGATAAATCATGTAATAAGGTAAGAGTTGGATACACAGTTTCAAAACAAAATGGAAACGCTGTCGTAAGAAATAAAATAAAGAGGCGATTAAGAGTAATTGCAAAAAATATTATTGGGGAATATGGTATTAAAAATTGGAATTACGTAATTATTGGTAAGAAGAATTCGCTTATTGAAGATTTTAAAAATCTAGAATTTGAAATGAATACAGCAATTAAAAAAATTCATAGTTAACAAATGAAATCAATATTTATATTTCTGATAGTATTATATCAAAGATTAATCTCTCCATATTTTCCCTCATCATGTCGTTTTATGCCAACATGCTCTGAGTATGCAAAAGAGGCAATTGAAGAGCACGGCTTAATTAAGGGAACATATTTAGGTATGAAGAGAATAACAAAATGTCATCCAATAAAGCTTTTAGGTGGTTCGGAAGGTTATGATCCTGTTCCAAAAGAGAAGAAGTAATCTATGGAAAGTAGAAATCTAATACTTGCGATAATACTCTCGGTAGGTGTTCTATTTATCTGGAGCTTTTTCTTTGAAGCACCTGAGCAAGAAATGCTTAATGGAGAAATAGAAAGTGGTGACGTGTCAGAGGTGAACTCAAATGAACTTGATATGGAAGCCATTGATGAAATTGAGAGATCTCTAGGTATTACCGAAAATGATAACATTGGTTTAGACGAGGCGCTGAGTGCGGATAAAAGAGTAAAAATTGAAACGAACAGCATTGTTGGGTCAATTAATCTTAAAGGTCTAAGAATTGATGACATTGTTCTCAAAAAATATAATGAAACTCAAGAGGAGTTTTCAGAAAAAATTAGAGTTTTACAACCAATTGATACTTATGACGGCTATGAAGTAACATTTGGATGGATAAAAAATCAAGACGCTAATTTTGAAACACCAAATGCTGAGTCTATTTGGAAAGTGTCTAATAACAATGCTACTCTTACATCGAACAATGAAGTTGAATTTGAATGGAGCAATACAACTGGCCAGACATTTGTAACTACAATTGGATTAGATGAAGACTATTTATTTGATATTACACAAGAAGTTAAAAATAATTCGAATGAAGAAATTATTATAAATAACGCAAGTAAGGTAACAAGAAAGCAGGCGCCTTCTTTATCTGGCATGTTTATTCTGCATGAAGGGTTGCTTGGTGTCTTACAAGAAAAACTTGAATTAATAGATTACGACGACCTAAAAGATGATGAAGAAACACTAAACTTTGAAAGTGATAATGGTTGGGTGGGCATTACAGATAAATACTGGTTAGCTGCGCTCATTCCAGATCAGAATAAATCATTCAAAGCTATTTATACTTATGATAACGGATACATCGCTTACTATAGATCTCTAAATGCAACAAAAGTTGCAGCTGGCAGCGATCACATTGTTGAGAGTCAAATATTTATTGGTGCTAAAGAAGCAAAACTCATCGATCGATATCAAGAAGATTATGGGATTTATAATTTTGATTTAGCGATTGACTGGGGCTGGTTCTATTTTCTCACAAAACCTTTATTCAACGTAATTTACTTCTTTTCTGAATTATCAGGAAACTTTGGTCTAGCTATCATCATATTAACAGTTATTACAAGAATTGTTTTCTTTCCTCTTGCTAACTGGTCATTCATATCCATGGCCAAAATGAAAATGCTTCAACCTGAAATGACAAGAATTAAAGAACTTCACAAAGATGATAGAGCGCAGCAACAACAGGCGCTGATGGCTTTGTATAAAAAGGAAAAAGTAAATCCAATTTCAGGATGTTTGCCAATACTTATTCAAATTCCATTTTTCTTTGCGATTTATAAAATGTTATTTGTTTCAATTGAAATGAGACATGCCCCTTTTTATGGATGGATTCAAGACCTTGCTGCAAAGGATCCAACGACCATATTTAATCTTTTCGGTCTCATACCATGGGATCCGCCATCATTTATGATTATAGGGATTTGGCCAGTGTTGATGGGCTTAACCATGTATATACAACAAAAACTCAACCCAGCTCCTCCCGATCCAATACAAGCAAGAATATTCATGTTCTTTCCGCTCTTTATAACAATTCTCTTAGCACAATTTGCTGCTGGTCTTGTAATTTACTGGACAACAAATAACGTACTCTCAATTATTCAGCAGTGGATAATCAATAAAAGAACCACGGTCAAAACAAATTAAAATGTCTATAAAAAATAATGTGAGTGAAAGCTCTAGGCTTTTACAGAAATATTGGCCATCAGGAAAAAAATATTTCAACAGCACAGATCAATTTATAAAAAGATATAAAAATCGAATTATTGTTATTAAATACGGAGGTTATGCTCTTACAAAACCTCATTTAGTAAAATCTTTTGCAAAAAATATTGCTCTTCTAAACCAATTGGGAATGAAAGTTATTATTGTTCATGGTGGAGGGCCGCAAATTGAAAATCAATTGAGAAAGAAAAAAATTAAGAATGAAGAATACCAAGGTTTAAGGGTTACAACAAAACAGATTTTAAGTGTTGTTAAGACGGTTCTAGCCAATGATCTCAATAAACTTATTTCAAATGAAATTACAAAATATGGCGGTAAACCGAAACGTTTTGATGGAATAAGACAAAAAATCATCAATTCAAAAATAGCCATGAATGGGAATATTGGTTTTGTTGGAGAGCCCAAAAAAATTAATAAATCATTAATTCAAGCAGCGCTGGGTAAAAATCAAATACCAGTGATTGCACCGTTGGGATATGATACAAATAAAAATACGCTAAATATTAATGCTGATACTGCGGCTGCGTTTGTCGCGGAGACAGTCAAAGCCGAAAGGCTTCTGCTTTTGACAGATGTAGAAGGGGTAATGGATAATAACAAAAAATTAATTACCGAGCTGGATCGTAAAAAAGCATTTCAATACATAAAAAAAGGCACTATAAAAAGTGGTATGATTCCCAAAATTAAGGCGTGTTTCAATACCCTTAAAAATGGGGCAAAAGGAGTTGCTTTAATCGATGGTCGTAAACAAAATGCAGTGGTTATGGAGCTTTTAACCACGAAAGGTGCAGGAACACTGATAAAGAAATGAGTGATAATACAGAATTAAAAAATAAAATTGAAAGTGCTTGGGAAAATATTACTAAAATTTCTCCTAACGATACAGACATCGCTGATGCTGTAAATGAAGTTATAAAAAAACTTGATAATGGACAATTTAGAATTGCAGAAAAAAATGGCAATGATTGGATTGTTAATCAGTGGTTAAAAAAAGCCGTTCTTATATCATTCCGAATAAATGATAATAAAATTTTAAAAGGACCCTATACGTCTTGGTATGACAAGGTGAAAGGTAAAACTGTTGATTGGAATGAGGATCAATGGAAAGAAGCTGGCTACCGACATGTTCCAAATGGTACCGTTCGCGAAGGATCATTCATAGGTAAAGGTGTAGTTCTGATGCCATCCTTTGTAAATATTGGCGCTTATATTGATGAAGGCACAATGGTTGATACATGGGCAACTGTTGGCTCATGTGCTCAGATTGGAAAAAACTGTCACTTATCAGGCGGTGTTGGTATTGGCGGTGTTTTAGAACCGCTACAAGCAAATCCAGTAATAATTGAAGACAACTGTTTTGTTGGTGCGAGAGCTGAAGTTGCCGAAGGTGTAATTGTTAGAGAAGGATCGGTTCTTTCAATGGGAGTATATTTAGGAGCATCAACAAAAATTGTGAACAGGTCTACAGGTGAAATTAGTTACGGTGAAGTGCCTGCTTATTCTGTAGTAGTTCCAGGAAGCCTTCCAAATGAAGACCCTAAAAAGCCGAGTTTATATTGTGTTGTAATCGTTAAAACAGTTGATGAAAACACAAGAAAGAAAACATCCATCAACGATTTACTCAGAGAATAAAGTATGAACGTCGTTGAACTAACAAAATCACTCATTTCTTGTCCGAGTGTTACACCGAATAATGAAGGTGTCTTAGACCTGCTCCAAAAGGAACTCACTGACATGGGGTTTACATGCAATCGATATTTATTCAGTGATACTGATACCCCGGATGTAGACAATTTATTTGCAAAGATTGGGAGTGGTGCACCACATTTATGTTTTGGAGGTCATACTGATGTTGTTCCTGTAGGTGATGAAAATGCTTGGAGTTCAAATCCATTTGAAGCCACTGAGAAAAATGGAAAGTTATATGGCCGTGGTGCGAGTGATATGAAATCTGCTATAGCCGCATTTGTGTCAGCGGTAAGGGAATACTTAAAAAATAATCAAGTCAAAGGCACCATAAGTCTCTTGATTACAAATGATGAAGAAGGCCCAGCAATCAATGGGACAAGAAAAGTACTTGAGGAAATTTATAAAAATGGTGAGAAGATAGATAGTTGCTTAGTAGGAGAACCAACATGTCCGAATAATTTAGGTGAAATGATAAAAATTGGAAGAAGAGGCAGCATGACCACGACTATTAAAGTTTCAGGAAAACAAGGTCATGTCGCATATCCTGAGTGGACACTTAACCCAATAAATCCACTAACATCAATACTCAATACATTATGTAATTTAGAGCTTGATAAAGGTACAGAAGACTTTCCGCCTTCAAACATGGAAATTGTAAAAATCGCATCAAGCGAAGGTGCAACTAATATTGTTCCACAAACCTCGACAGGAACATTTAATATTCGGTACAATATTAATCACACAAAAGAAAGTCTCCAGTCAATGATTAACGAAGTTGTTTCAAAAAATATTGATAACAGTGAATACAAAGTTGATGTTACTTTCAATAATTCGGCAGAACCTTTTTTAACTGAAAAAGGCAAATTTACAGAGATTGTGAAAAGTTCTGTTGATGAGATAACAGGTATGAATTCATCTCTCACAACAACTGGTGGAACATCAGATGCAAGATTCTTCAAAGACTACTGCGAAGTGGCTGAATTTGGACTTATCGGAGAGACTGCGCACCAAATTGATGAGAATGTAAAAACTGAAGACATCAACAAACTTAAAGATATTTATCTACTTATATTAAATAAATATTTTAAATGAATTAGGTACTTATCGGATCGCCTATAAATTTTATAAAAAGGTTTTTTAATTCATCTGGTGGAGACATAATCTTCCTTTTTTCTAAATCGAACCAAGCCCCTTGGGCAACAATTTTAACAGCTAATTCACCTGTATTTTTTAAAAGACGTATTTGCCGAACCCATCTCCTATCATCTTCAGGCTGACCAATATTTTCCAAAATGAACTCTATTTCCTCATTTTCGAAAACTTCTTTTTGGTAATCAATCTTGGTTGAAAATGTAACAGGAGCGCACGATAATTCTAAGTATTTTTTTGATAGGCCTATTTTCTCGTTAAAGTCCCAGAGAGCGTCAATTGCAATGGATAAATATCCGGCTTCTCCAACGTGGCCATTTTGATCAATATATTTATCTGTAATAATTAGTCTT
>OCVP010000924.1_pt1 | contig 12930 bp, 20 predicted proteins | sample 1539171 | NCBI WGS metagenome assembly OCVP01 (sample SAMEA51879418, study PRJEB22527) | metagenome
ATCCAACCTTTTGTCAGTGTTTGTTTCCATGGGTTCTTCCCATACCATAAGCTCCACCTTCTGGATTAAAGGTTTCTTTAACTTGATTAATTTTGCCACCCAGTCTTAAGATCATGTCACCAATAACCTTATCAAATTGTATTAAAACTCTATCTTTTTCAATTTGACATGGAATATGCCTGTTACCTATATGCCATATTAGTTGCATTAAGTTATTACCTTTAATCTCCAAAAGCTTTTCAACTTTTGCATGGACCTTTATCAAATCTAAATTATCCAATTCAAATGCTTGACCAGGGTTAAGTGATTTCGTTTCAGACAAATTGACTAAGAATTCTATTCCATTATCTGACTTTACTTTTTTTCTACGAATAAATCTTTGATCGTAAGTTAAAGAGATTATATCTTTAATATTCTTGTTATCAGTTTGATCAATAATATTAAAACAGTTAAGCATTTTTAATATAGGAAATATCTTTGTGCTAAAGGGAGTTCTGAAGCAGGTTCACAAGTTAATAACTCTCCATCTGCTTTAACCTCGTATGTTTCAGGGTTCACTTCTATTTCAGGACATATATTATTTAATACCATATCTTTTTTTGAAATTTTACGGGTATTAGCAACAGGCAACAGTTCTTTTTTAATTTCAAGATCATTAAATGCTTCCTCTTGAATTGAATAATTGCTTACAAAAGTGACTGATGAACTTTCTAACGAACGACCATACGAAGAAAACATTGGGCGTGAATGGATTGGTTGCGGCGTTGGTATTGAAGCGTTAGGATCTCCCATTTGAGCGCATGCAATACTTCCACCAACTAAAATCATTTCTGGTTTTGCTCCAAAAAAAGCTGGGTCCCAAATGACAATATCTGCTCTCTTATTTTTTTCTAATGTTCCAATATGATTAGATACGCCATGTGCAATTGCTGGATTAATTGTATACTTTGCAATATATCTTTTGACCCTTAAGTTATCATTTTGACCTTGTTCTTCTTTTAGTCTACCACGTTGGATTTTCATTTTATGAGCTGTTTGCCATGTTCTAGAAATCACTTCACCAACTCTTCCCATAGCTTGACTATCAGATGCTATAATTGAAAATGCACCCATATCATGAAGAATATCTTCAGCAGCAATTGTTTCTCTTCTAATTCTGCTTTCTGCAAAAGCTACATCCTCTGGAATAGATTTATCAAGATGATGGCATACCATCAACATATCAAGATGTTCTTCTAATGTATTAACTGTGTAAGGCATTGTTGGGTTTGTCGATGATGGTATAACATACTCTTCCCCACAAACTTTAATTATATCTGGGGCATGACCTCCACCAGCTCCTTCAGTATGGAATGCGTGAATTGTTCTTTTATTGATAGCTTTAATAGTATTTTCTACAAATCCACTTTCATTTAATGTGTCAGTGTGAATCATAACCTGAACATCGAATTTATCTGCAACATCCAAACAATTATCGATTGCACCTGGTGTGGTTCCCCAATCTTCATGTAGTTTTAATGAGCATGCTCCAGCTAGTATTTGCTCTTCTAAACCTTCTGGTAAAGAGGAATTTCCTTTTCCAGCAAAAGCAAGGTTCATAGAAAAAGCATCTGCAGATTGTATCATTCTTTTTATGTGCCATGGTCCAGGAGTACAGGTTGTTGCAAGTGTTCCGTGAGCAGGACCAGTCCCACCTCCCAACATTGTAGTTATTCCAGAGTGAAGAGCATCATCTATTTGTTGTGGACATATAAAATGTATATGACTATCAAAACCTCCAGCTGTAATTATTTTTCCCTCACCAGCAATAATTTCAGTTCCAGGCCCAATTATTATATTGACGTTATTTTGAGTATCAGGGTTCCCTGCCTTGCCAAGTTCACATATTTTACCATCTTTAATACCAACATCGGCTTTAAAAATACCTTTAACATCAACAACTAAGGCATTAGTAATAACTGTATCAACTGCACCCTGTGATCTAGGTATTTGAGATTGACCCATGCCATCCCTGATTACTTTACCGCCGCCAAATTTAACTTCCTCTCCATAGTTGGTGAAATCTTTCTCAACTTCGATGATTAAATCAGTATCAGCTAGCCTAATTTGATCTCCAACAGTAGGCCCATACATATCAGAATAAGATTTTCTTGAAATTTCTTTCATTAGAGAGAACCCATAATTTTTTTGTTAAATCCAAATATTTTTCTTTTACCTTGTATTTCTATTAGGTCCACATCTCTGGTTTGACCCGGTTCGAATCTTACAGCAGTACCTGATGGGATATTTAGCCTTTTCCCATAAGCAATATTTCTATCAAAATCTAGTTTTTCATTTGCCTCTGCAAAGTGATAATGACTACCAACCTGGACAGGTCTGTCACCTGTATTTGATATAGTTAATGTAAATACTTTTAAATCTTCATTGATTTTAATATTACCTTCTTTAGTAATTATTTCTCCAAGCTTCATTTTTACCTCTTATCGAATTGGATGATGGACTGTTACTAATTTTGTTCCATCAGGAAAAGTTGCCTCAACTTGAACCTCTTTAATTAAACCAGGAATACCTGACATACAGTCTGATTTACTTATTACTTGAGCCCCTTCCTCCATAAGATATGCAACTGACTTACCATCTCTAGCTCCTTCAATTACGAAGTCAGTTATGATCGCTATAGCCTCAGGATAATTCAACTTTACTCCTCTTTTTAATCTATTTCTTGCAACAATTGCTGCAAGACTTACAAACATTTTATCTTTCTCTCTTGGTGTTAATTTCATAACTACGAGTTCCAAACATTAGGTAAATTATCACCTAAAAAATAAGTTAAAATTTTAATTATTGCAAATTTTAGATAGTAACTATTTTTGCCAACACTTCTAATTAATATTTTATTGTCCCATTGTGAAATTGCAATTTTAACATTCTTATTTTCGTATTTATTTATATCTAGTAATTCAGCTTTATTTATAAATCCCTTGCCAGTGATTAAAATAGTATTGACGGCATATTTATCATTTAGGTTTGTTTTATTCGTTATAGCCTCTTTAATATCTCCTGAAAAATTAATTGCTTCTGCATGTACAATTTTTTCATCTAAGTTAATTTTCCATAAATCACTAAAAAATCCTCTCTCGACAGTTTCTTGCATAGATGTTCTACCAAAAATTGTTGTTTCACACATAACTAAGTTTGAAAAAATATCTAAGTTTAGATTTATTCTCCGAGCAAAATTACAATTATTAAAAAGAATTATTTCTTGAGGCAGCCATAATACATCGCTCTTAACAATATTAATATCTATGTTTAAATTTGCCCATTTTCCTAATCCACTATAAATCTTTTCGGCAGCCTGTGTCGAAATAGAAACTCTGGAATCGATTAAATTTAATTTATATAAGTATTCATCACCACTCGTAATACCACCTGAAGTATTAATTAATACTAACTCTTCATATTCTCGATAATTATTTGGCAGTAATGCTTTTGAAGCTCCTTTTTGGTAAAATTTAGATAAAGAATTTTTATTAAACTCAATATCAATCTCACCAAATGATTTTTGAATAGGACTATCCATAAACTTAATTTTAAACTACCTTAGTTATTATCTAATTGTTAAGACATAGTTAATGTAAAATAAAAGCATATAATTTATAAAATATATACTGTTGTAGGGGTTAAAATTAATTTGCAATAAATATAAAAAAATTGTTTATTACTAGCATGTTTGAATTCAATGCTGGAAAATTAATTAAATTTATTGAAAAATCACTCTTAGCTATAATAGCAGTATTAACGATTGTAGCTACTCTTCAGGAAATATTGAAAATTTATGAAATAGGTGAAGTAAATCTTGCTGATTTATTACTTTTGTTTATCTACACGGAAGTTTTAGGGATGATTGGTGTATTTTATACTAGCAATAGAATACCTATAACACTGCCCCTATTTATTGCAATGACTGCTATCGCTCGTCTGATAATTTTACAGGGCAAAGGAATGGATGCGTCAACCTTATTATATGAAGCAGGCGCAATACTTATAATTGCAATTGCTTGTTTAGCTGTAAGGTATCGACCTAATAGTGCTTACAAATATCAAGATGAAGACGAAAATAATCATTAATCTCTTTAAAAATTAAAATTTGTATATTTAAGCGTCTAAAAAGATTTATGAATTGAAATATAAAAATTAATTCATAATTAAATATTATAAATATTTAGATGAATTTAAATGAAAAAAAATAATATTGATATTTTTATTACAGGCGCTGGTCTTGCAGGTTTACTTGCTTCTATAGCATTTTCAAGAAAAGGGTTTTCTGTAGTTTGTATAGATAAGATGGATGTCAAAAATCATATTGATAATAACAAAAAGAGTTATCGCACTACTGCTTTTCTGGAACCCTCAAAAAAATTTTTTGATGAAATTGGTATATGGACAGAAATCAAAAAATATTCTTGCCCTATGAATTCATTAAAATTGGTAGATACGAAATTGTTAAATGATCATCTGAAAATTGAAGCAACCAAAACCTTTTCTAATGAAAGTTCTGATACTCTTGGCTGGAATATTAAAAATAATGACATGATTAAAGCTTTATTTGAAGTTGCGAAAAAAGAAAAAAACATATCATTATTTTCAAATACGACAATTGAAGTTTTTGAGATTAATGATGAATTTGTAGACATTAGTTTAAGCAATAAAAAACAATTTAATGCCAAACTTATTGTTGGTTCAGATGGCAGAGACTCTTTCATAAGGAATGAACTTAATATTAAATCAACTACAAAAGCACTCGGGCAAAACGCTCTTACTTTCGGTATTCAGCATGAGAAGTCACATAATAATATTTCAAATGAAATTTATTATTCAGGAGGTCCTTTTACAACAGTCCCGATAAAAAATAATTCAGATGACAATTATTCATCTGTAGTTTGGATGGATGAAGAAAATGCTACTAATAATTTAATGAAATTAGACAAAACATCATTTGAGCAAGAGATAAATAAAAGATCTGCTGATATATTGGGACATTTAAAATTGGTTTCTCAACCACAATTATGGAAAATGCGAACCCAGGTTGCCAAAAGACTGATATCTTTTAGGGCTGTCATTATAGCTGAGGCAGCTCACGTCTTGCCTCCTATAGGTGCACAAGGTTTTAATATGAGCATTAATGATATAAAGTGTTTATTAAAAAAATCTATCAAAAATAAATTCAAATTAGGTGAACCAAGAATGCTTTTATCATATGAAAGAGAAAGATTAGTAGATATGAATTTCAGAGTTTCCAGTGTAAGTTTACTTAATTACTTTTCAAAGACAGATAATCCTTTTTTAAAAATAATAAGGTCTTCATCAATTAAATATTTATTCAATTTTAATCCCTTAAAATCAACAATTATGAAATTGGGTTTGGGTTCTCAGTAATTTAACTTAGTAAAATATTGCTTAGTTTTTCAAATTCTAATAAATTTAAAAACGTAATTATTTTTAAGTAAAGGAGGTGGTCTATGTCTATAATTTTATATACAAGTCCTCCCCACGAAATGATGGGAAACTTGTAAATTAAATTTGAAAAGGGAGACAAAAATATCTCCCTTTTTTTAATAATATGAATTTTAAAAATCATTTTAAATATACTTTAATATTTTTTGAGACTTTGTTTCTTGTGTTAGGAGTTGTCCTTCCAATAGCACGAATTGATGAATTTTGGTTTTTTAGCTCTGAATTTTCAATTTTATCTGTAAGTAAAGATTTATTTATAAATTCTGAAATACTTTTATCAGTAATAATTATAACTTTTGGTTTCTTCTTTCCACTACTAAAAATTTTCTTAAAAGTTTTTGAAATTGAAAAATTTAAAGATTTAAATCTTCACAAGTTTTCAATGGTAGATATTTTTTTGTTAAGTTTTATAGTATTTGCTGGAAAAACATCGAATTATTTTGAGGTGCATTTAATGCATGGTTTCTATTTTCTATTCAGCTCTATGATTTTGAGTTTTCTTTATGTAATAATTTATAAGTGAAAAAATTTTATTATTATCAAAGAGGTAATTATGAGTAAATTTGCAATTTATACAAAGTGGCATTGGCCAAATGGAATACCAAGCATTGAAGATGCTGAAAAAAATATGAAAGAATTTTCAGATAAAACTAACGCAGAGGATGTCCTATGGTGGAAAGCAGATGATAATCATCACCAATCAGTTATTATTTTTTCTTCCGAGGAGATAGCAAATAAAGAAATGGAAATGAGGCAAAGTCATCGAAAGAAAAGCACAGAAGATCACGATATTAAAATGGTGGAGGAATTTGTTGGACCAGTGCTAGCTCAATTGTCATCTATTAAGTAAATAATTAATTACTAAATATTAAAATTTTTTAAAATTCAAATTTTTAAATTTTTCTAAATTAAGACTTTTAAAAACCTTGGCTTTAGGTTTTATAGGAACCACAGTGACACCAATGCCATTATCTCTTATATGGCAAATATTAAAGCTTTTCCCCTCAATAATTTTCATTTCGTCTTTATTTGAAAGGTCAATAGTAGAATATAATCCATTTGAAATAATTACAGGTATTCCATGCCAAAAATTAGTTTGGTTAAGGTGTATGTGCCCGCATATTATTGCTAGTATATCTTTGTTTACTAATTCAGATGTTAACTTACTTGTTGATTCCTCGTCTAAACTAATCCAATAGGGACTATTCTTATTAAACTTAGGTGGATGGTGCATCATTATTATCGAAGGAAGGTTTTTATTTTGACTTAAATTTTTATTTAAAAATTTAAATTGTTCTTCGCAGATTTCACCAGAAATCTTTCCTTGCACTGAAGTATCTAAAACAATTAAATTTAAACCTTTTAGAATTTGATTATAGAATAATGGTTTTTTAGAATTTATTTTTTTGAAGACTTTATTAAATGAAGACCGTTTATCATGATTTCCTAAAGCAATATAAATAGGGATGCTAATTTGTTTTAAAATATCTTGAAGAGCCTGATAACTCTTTACATCACCTGTGTTTGTCAAGTCTCCACTAATGAGTATAAATTCAGGTTCCGGTTTAAGTTTTTTTATTTTTATTAATACGTCTAATATTGTTTGTCTTGTCTCAAAGTAAATTTCATTTTGAGTTTTATCTTTATGAGAAAAGTGAAGATCTGTAAGGTGAATAAATCTCTTCATTTAAAATTATTCAAAGAATTAAAATATGAAATTAATTATTTGTCCTTAAAGTACTCCACTAAGTCTTCATATCCACCAATGCGTTTTCCGTCTTTGAAAATTTGAGGAATTGTTTTAATGCCTGGAGCTTTTATCTTAAGCTCTTTTCTAAGATCATCATTATTTATGTCGAGGTCTCTGTAACTAATTCCCTTACTTTCAAGTAAATGCTTGGCTCTTACACACCAAAAACAAGTTGGTCTAGTATACATATCAAACACTTAAACTACCTCAATTATCTAATAATTTTTTGAGTTAATTTTTTGTTTAAAAGATATCACATGTGTAAAGAAGTTAGATATACGTTTTCTGTAAGACCAAGCTACGTTAGCTAAGACTTGTAAAATTAATATATAGAGGATTAAAGAACACATGTGAAAGTTTATAGTTTTAAATTAATTCGAAGTACAGCGCAAAATGAAAAATTTTAAGTTATAAACAAAAAAACTAAATGATAGATTAAATCTACCATTTAGTTAGTTCGGGAGGAAATAATAAATAATTTAAATCTTAAGTTCGGTTTGCTGTTTCAAACTATTTGAATCCAAAAAAACATATTGCGTTTGAGTTTTTACAAAGAACGAAAATACTAAAATAAAAAATGTAACTATTAGAGGTGTGAAATAAATTTTATTTTGCATCAGGACTCCTTTTTTTATATTTACTAAATTAAGAAGTGATGTTGTTTGAAATCAGATTGAAAAGTGACAAAATTATGGAATCTTTTATTTTAAATAAAAAACTACTTACATGTATTACAAAACCCAAATATCTCAAGATTGTGATCTGAATATTCAAAATTCAATCTCTCACTAATACCACCAAAAAACGATTTCAAATTTTCTTTTTCAAGTTCAGTAACTTTTTCGCATTTTTCACAAATCAGAAATGAGGTAGAAGTCATTGCGGTACAATTAGAAATATTACAGGCTACATATGAGTTTTTACTCTCAATTTTATGTACTTTACCTATCTCAATTAATTTATCTAATGCTCTATATACTTGAGTAGGAGCTTTTATTCCTTTTTTTTGTGTATCTGACAATATTGTGTAAGCCTTTAATGGTTCTCCTGAGTTTTCTAATAAATTTAGAACAATTTCCTGATTTCTAGTTAATTTTTGGTTTGTAATTTTCATAATTTATAAATATCAAACAGTTATCATTTTTTCAACTTACTGTCTAAGTTGGGGGCTAACATTGATAATATAAATAGTACTAATGCTACTACAATTATGGTGGGGCCAGAGGCAGTATTAAATTCTAAAGAACTAAACAAACCTAGCACTACTGATGCAACACCACCAAGAATTGATAAAAATACCATTTGAGTTGGATTATTACTAAGGTTTCTTGCCAAAGCTGGTGGTATCAAAAGCAATCCTGTAATTAACAAAACACCTATCATTTTTATTGAAATAGCTATCACGCCTGCCAAAAGTAAAGTGAAAATAATATTTGATCTATCAGGGTTCATGCCTTCTGCAGCGGCTAAATCATAATTCACAGTAGCAGCAAATAGTGAAGACCAAATGTAATATAATATAATTAGAATTAGAGAACCACCACACCATATTATAAAAATGTCGTTGATTGTAACTGAGAGAATATCACCAAATAACAAACCCATTATATCAAATCTAATAAATGTTAAAAAGCCTATTAAAACTAAACCAACCGCTATGCTCGAATGTGCAAGTAAACCTAATAATGCATCGCCTGGTAATTTAGTCCTCTTTTGTAAACTTAATAATAATAATGCAATTATTCCTGAGACAAAAAATACAGATAGAGAAATATTGATACTAAAAGAAAATGCTAATGTAACTCCCAAAAGTGCTGAATGTGATAAAGTATCCCCAAAATATGCTAGACGACGCCAAATGACAAAACATCCTAACGGACCAGTAACTATTGCTACACCAATACCTGCAACTAAAGCTCTAACAAAAAAGTCATCAAACATTATTTTTCTATTCTTCCATCAGTACCATGAGAATGATCATGATGATGCTTATATAAAGAGAGGGTAGATGCAGTATGCTCACCAAATAAATCTATATAGGCTGGGTTTTTTGCTACAGAACTAGGCGAGCCCGAACAACAGATATGTCCATTTAAACAGATAACATGGTCTGTTGATGACATTACAAAATGGATGTCATGTGAAATTAATAAAATACCACAATTTAAACTATCAGATATACTTTTAATTAAATTATATAAAGCTATTTCACCATTAAAATCCACACCTTGAACTGGTTCATCTAAAACTAATAACTCTGGCTTTTTAGCAATTGCTCTTGCAATCAATACACGTTGAAATTCTCCTCCAGATAAATTTTTTAGGTCAGCATAAATAAGATCTTCAACTCCGGTAAGTTTAAGGTTTTCAATCATTTCCAATTTAGAAATATCACCTGTGATCTTCATGAAATCGAAAACACGTAGTGGTAGTGTCCAATCGACATTTACCTTTTGTGGGACGTAAGCAACTCTATTAGTATTCCTCTTAACAGACCCTTCATCAGATCTTAATATGTTCAATACCATTTTTGCAGTTGTAGTTTTGCCTGAACCATTTGGACCAATTAGAGTTACAATTTGCCCTTTTGAAACCTCTAGGGAAACTCCTCTTACTAACCACTTAGAAGATTTATATATTCCAGCATTTTCTAATTTAACTAAATAGTCAGATTTATTTGTCATTTTTTTATTTACATTCATAAATGTTATATTATAACATTGTTACTTTATAACACTTTAATTTCGGGGTAAACATTAATATGAAACAGATTAAAACATTTTTTGCGAGATTTATCACTTATATTTTTATAGTTTTATTTGCTGGATCTCTTACAGCAAATGCAGAAATAAAAGTTGTAACAACTATTAAACCTCTACATTCATTAATTTCAAATGTTATGGACGGTGTAGGCGAACCTTCTCTAATTATCGAAGGAAGTACATCACCACATAGTTTTGTATTAAAACCTTCACACGCAAAAATGATAGAACAGGCTGACATAATTTTCTGGATTGGAGAAGACATAGAAACATTTATGGAAAAACCTCTAGAATCAATTGCAAAAAATGCAAAAAAAATCTCTTTTATGGAGCTTACTAGCATTGAAAAATTAAAGTTTAGAGAAGAGAATATTTTCGATCATGATGATCACGATGACCATGGTCACGGTGAAAAGAAAGATCATGACGATCATGGACATGGTGAGGATAAAGACCATGATGATCACGGTCACGGTGAAAAGAAAGATCACGACGATCATGGACATGGTGAGGATAAAGACCATGATGACCACGGTCACGGTGAAAAGAAAGATCACGATGATCATGGACATGGTCATGAAGGACATCACCATGGAGAATTTGATGCTCACATCTGGCTAGACCCAGCTAATGCAAAAGAAATGCTTCACGAAATAGCACATGAACTAGCAGATCTAGATCCTGATAATGCAAGTAAATATGAAAGCAATGCTGATCAAACAATTAAGTCAATTGATCAAATGATTAAAGATATCGATACTAACATCAACAAAGATGCTAAGTTCATAGTATTCCATGATGCTTATCAGTACTTTGAAACAAGATTTGGTGTTATGACAGCAGGTGCACTTACACTAAATACTGATGTTCTTCCTGGTGCTAAGCAAATTTCTGAAATTCAAGAAGTTATAGAAGAAAGAGATATAAAATGCATATTTTCTGAGCCTCAGTTTAATCCTAAAATTATAGAGACAATTGCACAGGATACAGGAATTAAAACAGGTGTTTTAGATCCACTTGGTTCAATTTTTGATGCAAACAAAATGCAATATTTTAAGTTGATTAATGATTTAGGAAACAAATTAAAAGATTGCTAAATTAAAAAACTTAATTAAAGCAACTATAAAAAACCTAAGTTTATAATAAATAATTTTATAAATTTAGGTTTTTTAGTTTAAACAACTTTTTTTAAAAATAATATATTGAGTTTTCAATCACTTTATTGAAAAAAAAAACTTTTTTATATTACATTTTAAAAAAGGAGTTTGCTATGGAAAATCAGCAAGTTTTAGATGTTATTTCAAATTTAAAAGGCCGTAAAAACTATGAAGAGAAAAAGTCTAAGAAATTAGGTTTTAATTCTCTTTACGAATATATTGAGGATAAATTGGCAAAAAAAGCCGAAACTGAAAAAATTGCCAATCAAAATTCTGAGAATTTAAAATTGAAAGAAGTTTTACCAAAACCCACTCCAGTAAAAAAACAGGGTAGTTGTAGCTGTTGTTAATTTGCAGTAAAATATTGGTAAAGTTTTAAGTATAGATAATTTTCATAAGTTAAATGAAAATTTTCATTTTAGTTTTATGCCTATTTATTCTCTCTAAAAATATTAGTTATTCATCAGAATTAGTTGAAATATATTTACTTGATAATTTAGATGACGAAAGAGGATTTTGTATAGATATCAAAGGACATAAAAGTCGTGCCAAAATTGAGAGAGGAATACAAGCTCATACCTGTTACAGTTATCAAGGCCAAATTTCGGTGGACCAAGGTTTTAAAAAACAAAGTATAATTAATTCAAATTTTTATATTCCAGGATTTTCTGTCTGCATGAAAGTTAAATCAGTTCATTTTAAGCATGAAGTTATACTTGGCAAATGTGATAATATGAATTTAGATAGCTTTTCATTTAGTGAGAATAATAAAATTCACTTAACAAAAAAAAATCATATTGTCTTACAGTTGTTGAGAATAGTTTAAAAACAGGCAAGGGAGGATCACCTATTCACAAAATGAGAGATATTGAAATACTAAAATGTAATAAAAACATACATCATCTTCAGAAATGGGGTTATCGTAATTAATTATTTTTGTGAAAAGTAATGTTTTAAATTTAGTATATGAGTTTAATTTAATTAACAAAAATATGAAAGGATATTAAATGACTAAATGGCTACAAGATCTAAGTTTACTGCATAGAATAGTAGCAGTAATTCACTTTCTACAGGGTTTATTTATGCTGTTTGGAGGAAAGTTCATTGCTGAACAATATGGATGGGATTACTCCGTAGGATTTGCAGCTATGGTGGAGCATCATGGATCAACTCTTATATGTGTAAGTATCTATTTTTGGTTTTTACCTAGCTTATTGAGTTTAGAAAACTTGAAAAAAGTGTCTAATATAGGATTAATAGTACAAGGAATTTTAATTTTAATGCCAATTTATCATGCTGCATTTAATTACTTTCCTATTGACCCTGGATTTTTTGTAATGGTGTTTGTGTTAACTCTTATAATGATATTATTTTTTAGAGCATCAAGACAAAATGAAGTGACTAACTGAAACAAAAACTAAGATAATTTATTCTAAGATAGCGAAAAATATTTAATTTCATCGAAACTTAAATGGTCTGTTGTGTTTTGTCCATAATAGACCTTTTCAATTACTCCTTTTTTATTAATTAAAACATCTACTGGCACTATTGTCATACCGCTTAATTCCATTGGGAAATATCCTTTAGAACCAGCTTTTAAAATTTTAAAAAAACCAACTATTGACCCAACCATAAATTTAAAGAGTGATTTTTCAACTTCATATTTTGAAAAATATTCAAAGTTTATAAATTATGAAATCGATGATTTAGTTTTAACCGCCCAACTGCACCTAAAGGGTAAATTTTT
>OCVP010000932.1_pt1 | contig 12877 bp, 9 predicted proteins | sample 1539171 | NCBI WGS metagenome assembly OCVP01 (sample SAMEA51879418, study PRJEB22527) | metagenome
TCACGGCAGGCCGGTCCGGGACCGCTGGAGGGGCCCGGCTCAGGGCCACCCGCCAGAGCAGCTTCGGTCCCGTAATAAACGCAGGGTGCCCCTGGATGGAGGAAGAGCAGCAGCAGGGCCAATTTCAGGGCCGCCAGGTCGTTGTTGAGGCTGTGAAGGGCCCGTGGCACGTCATGGCTGTCGAGCAGGTTCATCTGCGACCTGTTCACCACCTCCCGGTAGGACCCCATCGTGGTCGTCCAGATGGTCAACAAGGCCTGGCCATCCAGGGGATCGAGCGGGTACTCGGAATTGCGGTAGTCCCGCCGTAACGCTTCACCGGCGGCCCAGCAAATGCTGCTCCAACCCAGCCGGTAATTCATCACGCCATCGAAGTGGTCCCCCTGCAGCCAGGTGGTGGCATCACCCCACACCTCTCCGACAATCCAAGCCTCAGGGTTGGTGGACCGCACCATCTGCCGAAACTCCACCCAGAAGTCGGCCGGGACCTCGGCAGGAACGTCAAGACGCCAGCCATCAATGCCCTGCTCGAGCCAGTGACGGCCCACCGCCAGCAGATGCTCCCGAACCCCGGGATTGGCATGGTTGAACTTGGGCAGATCCGGCAAGGCCCACCAGCCGTCGTAACCGCAGTCCTCGCCAGGGGCGGGATAGGGCTGCAGGGGCCAACGGTGCACATGGAACCAATCCCGGTACGGCGAATCCGCACCGTTTTCCACCACGTGATGAAAGGCCCAAAAGCCGCGGCCGCAGTGGTTGAACACCCCATCCAGAACCAACCTCATGCCGCGCTGATGCACGGCATCGATCAGGTCCCTGAGTGCTGCATTGCCCCCCAGCAGGGGATCCACCTCGAAATAGTCGTAGGCGTGGTAGCGATGGTTGGCGGCTGAGCTGAAGATCGGCGTGAGATAGAGGCAGGTGATGCCCATGGCTTGAAGCCCATCGAGAGCATCGATGACGCCGTAGAGATCCCCGCCCTGGAATCCCTCCTCGCAAGGGTCCGCACCCCAGGGCTTCAGAGCGAGATGGCGCTGCGCATCAACGCGGCCACTGCGGCGGAAACGGTCGGGAAAGATTTGATAGATCACCGCGTCCGCCACCCAGGCGGGGGGATCGCGAAACGGCGTGGTCGCTGCCAAAACCTTTGCAGTCAGCCATCTCCTGGCTAGCAGGAGAGAAAGACATTGGCCATGGCTGAGCAGCCTCTTCTTCTGGCCCTCGATCAGGGCACCAGCAGCTCCAGAGCCGCGCTGTTCAGCAGCTCAGGGGATCTGGTGGTCAGCGCCAGTGCACCGCTGCCGATTTCCTACCCCGCCGATGGATGGGTGGAACAGGACCCGATCGAGATCTGGACCAGCCAGCGGCAGGCCCTGGTGCAACTCGATTCGAAGCTGAGCGATACCCAGCGCAAAGCAGTGGTGAACTGCGGCATCACCAACCAACGGGAAACCACCGTGCTCTGGCGCCGCAGCAATGGCCTCCCCTGTGGCCCGGCCCTCGTCTGGCAGGACGGCCGCACCGCCGCCATCTGCGAGGCCTGGAAGCAGCAGGGACTGGAGCAGGAGTGGTGCCGGCGCACGGGCTTGCTGCTCGACCCCTACTTCAGTGCCAGCAAGATCCGCTGGATGCTCGACCACTACGACGACGCCCAGGCTGCCGCGGCCAGCGATGACCTCTGTTTCGGCACGGTGGAAAGCTGGCTGCTCTGGCAACTCACCGGCGGCCAGCGCCACGGCAGTGACATGAGCAATGCCAGCCGAACGCTGCTGATGGACCTGGAGCAGCAGCACTGGGTGGATGACTTCCGAGAGCCCACAGGGCTCCCCGCCAGCGCTCTGCCCGAACTGCTGCCCTGCCGCGGAGAATTCGGGCGCATGGCTGCGGACCTTCCCTTTGCAGGCTTGCCGATCCAGGCCATGCTCGGCGACCAACAGGCCGCCACCCTGGGCCAGCTCTGTCTGCAGCCCGGAGAAGGGAAGTGCACCTACGGCACGGGGGCTTTTCTGGTGATCAACACCGGCGATGTCGTCCGCCGCTCAGATGCAGGGCTGCTCAGCACCCTCGGCTGGACGGATGCCGCTGGAACACCCAGCTTCTGCCTTGAGGGAAGTCTGTTCAACGCCGGCACCGTCATCCAGTGGCTCCGGGATGGGCTGCAGATCATTGATCAAGCCCCCCAGGTGAACGAACTGGCGCGTTCGGTGCCGGATTCAGGGGGGGTGATGCTCGTGCCCGCCTTCACCGGCTGGGGGACACCGCACTGGGATCCCCAGGCACGCGGTGTTCTGGTGGGCCTCACCCGTGACAGCGGACGCGGTCACATCGCCCGCGCCGCACTTGAGGGGATCGCCCTGTCGGTAGCGACGTTGGTGGAGCTTGCCGAACAGGCCCTCGGGAGCGGCTTGGGTGAACTGGCGGTGGATGGTGGCGCCGCGGCCTCCGATCCTCTGCTGCAGGCGCAGGCGGATTGCACCGGTCTGACGGTGCGGCGACCCGCCAGTCTCGAGAGCACCGCCCGGGGGGGGGCGCTGTTCGCAGGCCTCCAGGCTGGGGTGATCAGCGACCTGGAGCAGCTCGCAACCGCAAGGAGGGACGGAGCGGAATTGTTCCACCCGCAGATGGATGCATCCCAGCGCGACCGCTGGCGCACACGCTGGCAAGACGCCGTCTCCAGAAGCCTGGGGTGGCATGGCTGATCACCAGGTGGACCTGCTGGTCATCGGCGCCGGTGCCAGCGGTGCCAGCGTGGCCTATGAGGCAACACGACGGGGGCTGAGCGTGGCCCTGCTCGAGGCCGGAGACATCGGCGGTGGCACCAGTTGCCGCAGCACGAAGCTGCTCCATGGCGGGGTGCGCTATCTGGAGCTGGCCTTTAAAACTCTGGACCTGGCCCAGCTGAGGCTGGTGCGGGAAGCCCTGCTCGAACGGAGCCACTGGTTGACCCAGGCACCGTTCCTGGCCCAACGACTCGAGCTGGCCCTGCCCACACAACAGCTCTGGGGACAGGCCTACTACCGACTTGGTCTGGGGATGTACGACGCCCTGGCCGGTCAGCGAAGCATCGGCCACAGCCGACTGCTGTCCCAGCAGCAGATGCGTCAGGCCCTGCCTCTGCTGAAGCCGTGTCAGGGCGGCGTGGCCTACAGCGACGGGCAGTTCGACGATGCACGCCTCAACCTGCTGTTGGCCCTCACCGCCGAGCAACGGGGGGCAACCCTGCGCACCCGTTGCCGGGTGGTGGAGCTGGAGACCGACGGCACGGGCCAGCTCAAGGCCGCCATCAGTGAATCCGCCACAGGCCAACGGGAACGCTGGTGCGCCTCAGCATTTGTGAATGCCACGGGCATCCGGGCGGATGAGATCCGCCAGATGGCGGAGGCTGATGCCCCTCCTCGGATGCTCACCAGCCGTGGGGCCCACATCGTGCTGGAGCAGAACCTCTGCCCAGGAGGTGTTGGGCTTCTGGTGCCATCCACCGCGGATGGACGCGTGCTGTTCATGCTCCCCTTCCACGGCCGCACCCTGGTGGGGACGACGGATGAAGCCTGCACCAAGGAGAACGCCACATCCCCTTCTGCAGAGGAGGAGGCCTACCTGCTCAACTACGTGCGTGATTGGTTTCCCCAGCTCCAGCATCCGCAGGTGAGCAGCCGATGGGCGGGGGGACGCCCGCTGCTGAAGCCAGCGGACCAGGGCATGGACAGCAGCCGTGTGGTGCGGGAGCACGAGGTGGAAACGCTGGCCTGCGGCCTGGTGAGCGTGATGGGGGGCAAGTGGACCACCTGCCGGCCGATGGCTGAAGACACCCTGACCGCGGTGGAACGCCAGCTAGGAAAGGCGCTGCCCACCCCTGAAGCAATGCCCTTGCGGGGTGCAGCGGAGTCGCTGGAAGCCACCCAGGACGGGCTCCGCCACCAGAAACACCATCTCGAAGCCCTGCTTCCCGACACCGCCCTCAAAGCCTCACAAGTCGCCCACCTCCAAAGCACCTATGGCTTGGAGGCAGTGGCCTTAATCGAGCCCGCGGAGCCCAGCCGACGCGAACCCCTCAGCCCGGTGATCCCCCTCTGCGGCGCAGAACTGGACCATTCCATTCAGCGGGAACATGCGCGAAGCAGCAGCGATGTGCTGGCCCGCCGCTGCCGTCTGGCCATGGTGGATTTGAACGAGGCCGAACGACTGAGGCCTCAGGTGGAGGAGCTGCTGAATCAGGCGGGCGTGGCTGCGGGCTCCACTTCTCCGATCAACCACCAGTTGAATCCATAGGGCGGAAGGTTCACGAACCACTCCGCTGCGGCAGGCGGGAACTCACAGCCCCACATCACCTCTCGGGTGCGCTCGCCGGTCCACTCCGACAGATCCAAACTGAGCGAAGCTCCAGCAGCGGTGACATTGGCGGCCACGAGCACCGTCATCGCCTCGGTGCAGCGGAGATACACCAGCACTCCGGGGTGGGGGCTGTGCAACAACCGGAAGCTTCCATGCCGCAGTGCTGGCAGCAGCCGGCGGCAGGTGAGCATGCGCCGGTGCCAATTCAGCAGCGACCCCGGCAGCTGCTTCTGCACCTCCACATTCACCACGCGGTAGTCGTAGCCGGGAGCGGTGATCGGGGGCAGCACCAACAGCGGATCGGGGGCCGTGGAGAAGCCACCGTTGCGGGCCGGCGTCCAGGCCATCGGCGTGCGGTTTGGATCACGGTCCCGCAGACCGGGCCAGTCGCCCATGCCCAGTTCATCGCCGTAATACAGGCAGGGCATCCCTGGAAGGCTGTAGAGGAGCCCATGCAGCAACCGGTTGGAGCGTGGATCGCCATTGAGAAGAGGAGCCAGGCGTCGGTTGATGCCCCAGTTCAACCAATGCCCCTGTCCCTGGGGCAGGCCCACCCGGATGGTCTGAATCACCTCATCGCTGATGAGATGGCCATCCCCCAACCAGAGTTCATCGTGATTGCGCAGGGGCAGGGCCCAGCGAGCACCAGATACCGCCTGCTCGGCTTGCATCAGACACTCCCCGAGCTGCTGGGTGCGGCCACTGGCAATGGCGGCAAACAGATGGGCGGTGAGCACGAAGTTGAACGCTCCATGCAGTTCGTCATCCGACAGGTATGGAGCGGCCTCCTCCACCGGCTGAATCGCCTCTCCCAGCAAGAGCACATCACGGCCATGGGCATCCACCCGCTCCCGCAATCGCTTGAGGAAGGCGTGGGTCTCCGGCAACCCCTCGCAGCGGGTGCCCTCTGACTCGAACAGGAACGGAACCGCATCCAAACGGAACCCGTCAACGCCGCGATCCAGCCAGAAGTCGACCACCTCCAGCATCGTGTCCTGCACCCAGGGGTTCTCGTAATTGAGATCGGGTTGATGACGCAGAAAACGGTGCAGGTAGTACTGCTCGGCAACCGGATCCCACTCCCAGTTGGAAGCCTCGAAGTGCCGGAACAGAACCGGTGCCTCGGCGTAGCGCTTGGGGTCGTCGCTCCAGACGTACACATCCCGTTCAGGACTGCCCTTGGGAGCCCAGCGGGCCCGCTGGAACCAGGGATGCAGATCACTGGTGTGGTTCAGCACCAGGTCCAAAATCACGCGCATGCCCTGGCTGTGGGCCGCCGTGAGGAACCGATGGAAGGAGGAGAGATCCCCCAGGTCTGGATGGATTCCGGTGAAATCGGTGATGTCGTAGCCCCCATCCCGCAGGGGGGAGGGATAGATCGGAGTCAACCAGAGGGTGTTGACCCCCAGCCAGCGCAGATACGGCAACCGCGCCGCAAGCCCCTTGAAATCACCGGTGCCATCGCCATTCCCATCGGAATAGCTGCGAACGATCAGCTGGTAGATGACCGTTCCTGACCACCACGGAAGCGCTGGGGTCATCCCCCGGTTGCAGATTCACCACTGCTAGACCCGACTGGCCTGATCGTCAGCCCTGTGGCCCTCACCCAAACGCAACTGAGCCGGATGAAGGAGCTCGTGGGGGCTGGGCTGACCCGTCCCCTGGCCTGGCGCCGAGAGCAATTGCAACGGCTCTCCGCCCTGGTGGAGGAGCACGAATCGGAGGTGCTCGAGGCCCTCGCCGCCGACCTCGGCAAACCACCCACCGAAGCCTTTTTTGAGCTGGTGGCCCTGCGACAGGAGCTCAAGCTCACCGGCCGGCAGCTGGAGCGGTGGATGCGCCCGCGCCGCGTGGCTGTCCCCCTCTCACTGCGCCCCGGCCAGGCCAAGGTTGTGCCGGAACCACTCGGGTGCGTTTGGTGATCGGACCTTGGAACTATCCCTTTCAACTGACGCTGCGGCCCTTGATCAGTGCCCTGGCTGCTGGCAACACGGCCGTGCTCAAGCCTTCGGAACACGCCAGTGCCATCGCGGATCTGATTGCACGGCTGATCCCTCAGCACTTCGAGCCTGAGGTGGTGCAGGTGGTGCAGGGAGATGGTGCCGTCGCAGCCAACCTGGTGGCCATGCCCTTCGACCACATCTTTTTCACCGGTGGCGGCAGCATCGGCCGAAAGGTGCTGGAGGGGGCCGCTGCCCACCTCACACCGGTGACCCTGGAACTGGGGGGCAAGAGCCCCGCCATCGTTCTTGAGGGGGCCGACCTCACGGTGGGAGCGCGTCGTTTGATCTGGGGCAAGGGGATCAATGCCGGCCAGACCTGCATCGCTCCAGACCATCTGCTGGTGCCACCCGCCCTGCGTTCACCGCTGCTGAAGGCGATGGAGGAGGCCCGAACGGAGATGTATGGCTCCGATCCCCTCAACTCGAATCAGCTGGGGCAGATCATCAATGAACGCCAGTTCAATCGGCTGGAGCAGCTGCTGGAGTCCGCCAGAGCGGATGGGCGCATCCTGATCGGAGGTGAAATCAGCCGGGAGCAGCGGCGCATCGCCCCCACCGTGATTCGTGTGGATGACCGCAATGATCCGCTGATGGCCGAGGAACTGTTCGGTCCTCTCTTGCCGGTGCTGGTGCTGGACGACCTCACCACAGCCCTTCAGGAGATCCGCCAAGGGCCCAAACCGTTGGCGCTGTATCTGTTCGGCGGTGATGAGGCCCAGCAAGAGCAGGTGCTCACCACCACCAGCTCAGGCGGGGTCTGCCTGAACGATGTTGTGATGCAGGCCGGGGTGCCACAACTGCCCTTCGGCGGCGTCGGCGCCAGCGGGATGGGCAGCTACCACGGCCAAAGCGGCTTCGACACGTTCAGCCACCACAAGGCGGTGCTCAAGCGCCCCTTCCGCTTTGATTTCAAGCTGCGCTACCCGCCCTACAAGGTGGATCTCAACCTGCTGAAGCGGCTGGCGGGATAAGGCGCGCGCATCACCAGCACATCCCTTCTGCAGCAAGTGCTCTGGGGGGCTGGCGCTTTACCCCAGGCACCGTATGTTGCGGGCATCTGCCGGAGACGAATGCGCCGTACCGCTCTTGCCGCCCTGCTGCTGACGGCCTGGTTCCCCCTGTCAGCCACGGCTGCCTCGGTGACGGTGCGGTCCGGCGAAACACTCTCCGATATCGCTAACCGCTACGGGGTGAGCGTTGGCACGTTGATGCGGATGAATGGGATCCGCAATCCAGACCTTGTTCAAGCCGGGAGCCGCCTGCAGGTGCCAGGCCCCACCGTGACGGCAGGCTCGGGCCGCCATCGCGTCAACAGCGGGGAAACCCTCAGCAGCATTGCCAGCCGATACCAGGTCCGCAGTCGCGACCTGATGGCCCTCAACAACCTGCGCAATGCCAACCACGTTGAGGTCGGCCAGACCCTGCGACTTCCCAGCAATGCCGTGATGCCCCGTCCGGCCTTCAAGCCGGTGGCTGTAACCCCGATCCCGGGAGCCACGGAACACACCGTTGCCAAAGGGCAGACCCTCACGCAGATCGCCAAGGCCTACAAGCTGCCGGTGGCCAGCCTGATCAGCATCAACCAGCTGAGTGACCCCAACAAAGTGGAGGTGGGCACGCGCCTCTACCTGACTGACCCCTCCTTCAAGACACCCATCACCACCCAGGCGCAGCCGGCAACAACGAAACCGGTTCAAGCCAAGGCCAAGCCCGTCCAAACCAAGGCTGTCCAAACAAAGCCTGGCCAAACCAAGCCTGGCCAAACCAAGCCTGGCCAAACGAAACCGGTTCAGGCCAAAAAACCAGTGGTCAAGGCCAAGCCGGTCAAGGCCGCCAAGCCCAAGCAGACCCTGGCCAAATCGGCTGACTGGCGCACCTATGGCCCGCTCCAGGTGGACTGGGGCAACTGGCAGGCCATGGGTGGCAGTCAAGTGGTGCCCACCCTCAATGCCCAGGGGCAAGCGCTTTATCTGGCTGTGAACTGTTCCGCCAAGAAGATCAATGCCACCGGTGCCGATGGGAGCTGGAAAACCTGGGAAGCACCGAAGAACCGCTTCGAAAAAGACCTGGTGAAGGACCGTTGTCAGGTCAAGGTCTGATCTGAATCAGGCGGCGTAATCGAGCGGCCAGGGGGAATCCAGGAATCTCCGGCCGCTTTCGCGGAGATAAAGCCGCTGAGCACCGTCGTTGCTTTCCTGGATCAACTCCTCTTGCACGAGCCGACGGGCCAACCAGGTCCAGCGGTCATGGCGTCCAGGTTCATGCAGAGCCAGGTGCTCTCCAAGGCGACGCATCTCCGTGCCGTCCTGCTCGGCCAGATGGGCCAGGAGCGTTTCCACCTGAGCTGACCAGTCGCGTCGTTTGGGGGACTCCACGCAGCGATCGCAGCGACCACAAGGACCCACCAACTCGCCGACAGCCAGCAGCAATGCCTGTTCACGGCACATTTCACCCTCAGCGACGGCCTCCATGCGACGCAGCTGCTGCTGTGCCAGGTCCAGGCGGCGACGGTCCTCCAAGGCATCACTGCCCCGGGCCGAAGCCCGCATGGCCCAGCCCAGGCTGGTGCGATCACCCGGCGAAAACAGCACCTGGCAATGGGCCGGCTTGCCGTCTCTGCCGGCGCGGCCCGATTCCTGCAGATAGCCCTCAGGTGTGGCCGGCAGATCGAGATGAAGCACCAGGCCCACATCGCCACGGTCAACGCCCATGCCGAAGGCCACCGTCGCCACCAGGACGGGCCGCTCGTGCTCAAGAAACAGCTTCAGAGCCTGCTGGCGGGTCTCCGGATCCAGACCGGCGTGATACGGCGTTGCCGCAACCCCTTGGTCAGTCAGACGTTCCGCCCACTGCTCCACGGAACGACGGGTGCGGGCATAGATCAGCGCAGCACCACGGGACATCTCCAGTGCCTCCAACACCTGCGGCATGGGGTCCCTGGGGCGCCGCTGCATCGTGTAGTGCAGGTTGTCCCGGCGGGCCGAACTCACCTGCACGAGCGGGCGACGCAGATCCAGCAGGCGAATGATGTCGGCCCGCACCCTTGGGGCTGCCGTCGCGCTGAGGGCCAGCATCGGCACTCCCGGGCAGAGGCTGCGGATCTGACCCAGGCGGCGGTAATCGGGGCGGAAGTCATGCCCCCAGGCACTGATGCAATGGGCTTCATCCACCGCCAGGGCCACCAGTCGGCCCTCCCTGGCATGCCGTTCCAGCATCAGCCGGGTCTGCTCACCCTGAAGTCGTTCCGGCGCGATGTAGAGGAGTCTCAGCGTGGCGTCCTGCAGCTGCTCCAGGGCCTGCTGTCGTCGAGCTGGCTCGAGTCCGGCATGCAGACAAGCCGCAGCGATTCCCCGTCGCTGCAGGGCCATCACCTGGTCCTCCATCAGCGCCACCAACGGTGAGATCACCACCACCAGGCCCTCGCGCACCAAGGCCGGCAGCTGATAGCAGAGCGACTTACCGCCACCGGTGGGCAGAACCGCCAGCGCGTCCCGGCCAGCCAGCACAGCATCCACCACGGGCCGTTGCCCGGGGCGGAAGCCATCCCAGCCGAAGTGGGTCTGCAGTGCACGCTCGAGCGAAGCCAGAACACACCAGATGTGGAGGCTTCAGATTATCGAGCACAAGATCTGGAGTCAGGCCAGCGGTGGCGGATCCAATTGATCGGGGGACTCCTCCACCAGCTGGAGCCGCACCCGCTTGCCACCCGCGAGCTCTCCCAACGACACCCGCAAGGTGGCGCCGCTGAGGGTCTGCAGAGCATTCAGCACATCGCGCAGGTATGGCGTGCTGCTTCCGCTTTCAACCCAGAGCCGCTCCTGAAGCCCCCCCAAGCGCCGCCAGGAGGTGTGCAGCTTCAGCACCGCCGACTCAAGGGCCTGGGCCTGGCCCACCGCATCAGCCAGCAGGCCGAGGGCATCCAAGCGCTGGGCCTCCTGCATGGCGCGGTCCAGGTCCAGTTCCCCCTGCTGGAAAGCCCGCACTGCAACACCCGACTCGGTTGCCTTGGTGATCCAGCGCGCTGTGCTGGTGACGTCCTTGATCCGATCAAGTTCGGGCTCATCGCGGAGCACCTTGCGCAGATCTTCCTGCTGCGGCTCAGGAAGCTTGGCCAATTCCCGCACCAGAGGGGCCACCGCACGGGGTGGCAGCAGGTTCTCCTGGGTGCGCTGACGAATTTCCTCCGGCAGCAAAGGGCTGGTGGCCGCCGTGAATTCATCCGTGAGGCGGCGCACCTGCTTGCGGGTGATTTCCTGCCCCTCGTTGGCGGCTTCGGAAATCATCAGCTGCACTTCGGGAACCGCCTGAGCGGTTTCCATGAAGGCCCGCTTGGAGAACTGATTGACGCTGCTCTCTTCCAAGGTGCCGTCGCTGAGCATGCTGTCGGCGGATTCCGCCAGTTGAATCAAGCCGTAGGCGCGGGTCTTGCTGATTTCCCGCTCCCGCAGCCACTGCAGAAATCCTGCGCCCCGGGCTTCACCGCCTCGCTTCTCCTTGTCCCGCACAGCGCGGAGGATGCGACCGCGCCAGATCTCGGTCTGGAGATCAAAGCGGTCGCAGACGGCCCAGGCCTGTTCCAGCCGAGCCAGAAATTCCATCGTGCTGATGTCGTCCTGCTCCGGGTCCGGCAAATCCAGCTGAAGCAGCGACGGATCTGGATCAAGGGCGATGGAACTGGTCAAAGGGACGCCGACGACGAAGGGACGACATTCTGTGACGCAGCGGTCATCACCCTCCATTCCACGAGATACGCTCCGATTGCATCTCCTTATGCCCAGCGATGGCGATCACCCGCGGCGCCAAGGTGCGCATCAAGCGTCCTGAGTCCTACTGGTTCAACGAAGTTGGCACCGTTGCCTCCATCGACACCTCGGGAATCCGCTACCCCGTTGTCGTTCGCTTCGAAAAGGTCAACTACAGCGGCCTGCAGGGCGTTGACGGTGGCATCAACACCAATAATTTCGCCGAAGCGGAACTCGAGCCGGCCTGAGGCCGTTGCCTGAACTCCCTGAAGTCGAGACGGTCCGTCGGGGACTGGCAGACCGTCTTGTCGACTTCAAAATCGCGCAGGTTGAAGTCTGCAGGCCAAGGGCCATTGCCAGCCCTGGAGGTCCTGATGAGTTTGTAGCTGGCCTCTGCGGAATGACGGTGGGGCAGTGGCAGCGCAGAGGGAAATATCTGATGGCAGCCCTGGAGCCCGAAGGAGGTGTTTGGGGTGTGCATCTGCGCATGACCGGCCAATTCCAATGGCATGAGCAGCCCTCAGAACCGTGCAAACACACCCGTGTTCGCTTCTGGAACTCAAAAGAGCATGAGTTGCGCTTTGTGGATGTGCGCAGCTTCGGAGAAATGTGGTGGGTTCCTCCGAGCCAACCGATGGAAGAGGTGATCACAGGCTTAACGCGACTCGGGCCTGAACCCTTCAGCACCGACTTCTCTGCCAGTTATCTGAAGCAGAAACTCAAGGGCAGCAGCCGACCGATCAAAACAGCGCTGTTGGATCAAGCCCTGGTGGCTGGAGCGGGCAACATCTACGCGGATGAATCCCTCTTCGCATCAGGCATCGCCCCTTTCACGCCCGCAGGGCAGCTGGAGCTCAAACAACTGGAGAGGTTGCGGGATGCCCTGGTGAATGTTCTCACCATCAGCATTGGAGCCGGTGGCACCACCTTCAGTGATTTCCGCGATCTCGAGGGGGTGAATGGCAACTATGGCGGCCAGGCCTGGGTCTACCGACGTGGAGGAGAACCCTGCCGCAGCTGTGGAACACCCATTCAAAGGGAAAAGTTGTCGGGCCGAAGCACCCACTGGTGCCCGACCTGTCAAAGCTGATTGGGCAGCGGAAGCGCAGAGAGAACCTCCCGATAGGGAGGACGAAGCACGCCGAATTCGGTGATGAAACCCGTCACCAGATGAGCCGGAGTGATGTCGAAGGCAGGGTTCCAGGCCTGGGCCCCAGGAGCCGCGACGCCCACTCCCTTTGCGTGGGTGATCTCCTCTGCATCGCGTTGCTCAATGGTGATCGCGTCCCCATCAACCGTCGCTCGATCAATGCTGCTGCCAGGGGCGCAGACATAAAAGGGAATGCCGTGGGCTCGGGCCACAAGCGCCAGGTTGTAAGTGCCGATCTTGTTGGCAACATCGCCATTGGCAGCAACACGATCACAGCCCACCATCACGGCATCCACTTCACCCCGGCGCATCAGCAATCCACTGGCTCCATCAACAATCACGGTGCAGGGAACCCCGAGACAACCCAATTCCCAGGCAGAGAGAGCAGCCCCTTGCAAGCGGGGACGCGTTTCATCCAGCCAGGCATGGCACAGCAGGCCACGGGCATGGGCGGCTGCAATCACCCCGAGGGCGGTACCAACGCCTCCCGTAGCGATGGCACCCGTGTGGCAATGGTGCAAGACCCGGCAGCCCTGAGCCAACAGGGAAACGCCATGATCCACCAGCCGCTGGGTCAGCAGAAAATCCTCATGCTGAAGCTGAGCGGCCACACCGGCGAGCGCTTCACCATCAACTGGAGCGGCAGACCC
>OCVP010000957.1_pt1 | contig 12670 bp, 18 predicted proteins | sample 1539171 | NCBI WGS metagenome assembly OCVP01 (sample SAMEA51879418, study PRJEB22527) | metagenome
TTGAACAAACATTATTAAAAGCAGTTTTATTACTGTTATTTTATTCATTAGGACTGGCCATACCATTTATTTTATCAGGCTTCTTGATACAAAAATTCATGCTTGTTTCAAAAAACCTCAAAAGAAATATTAATATTATTTCAAAAACTGGTGGATTTATTTTATTGGGAACTGGTATTTTAATACTTACAAATCAACTTCAGGCAGTGGGTTTTTATTTATTGAAATCTTTACCTTTTTTACAAAATCTGGGTTAAAAAAATCATCTTTTTTGGTATAATCAAAATATGTCATTAAGCTATTTAATAAATCAATCTAGTAAGTTTATCTGGTACTCTGCGCACTACATAATTTCGTTTAAGTATGCGACACCTATTAAAATAGATAAGTCTAATCCACCTCCATTTTATGGAAAGATGCCATCAGGTAAAAAACTATTTTTTGAAATGATGAAGCTTTTAAATGAAGAAAGAAAACTAATTAATTCAAAATTCTATAAAATACCAAAGACAGAATTAAAAGATTTAATAAATACAGCCAAAGGGAGCTTTGACTTTTTTCTTGATTTACCAAAAATTGACAAAAGAAGAACATCAGGAAAATTCTCTGAAGTTAAAACGAATAAAGATTTACCAAAATATTTCTTAAGAAATTTTCACTACCAAACGGATGGATATTTAAGTGAAAAATCTGCAAGATTGTATGAGTTTCAAGTCGAGACTTTATTTTCAGGGTGCGCTGCAACAATGCGAAGATTTTCAATGATCCCCTTAATTAAATTCATAAAAGATGAAAATTTGCCAAGAACAAAGTTGTTGGATATTGGTACTGGCACAGGAGATATAATTGCAACGTATAAATTAAATACTAAAAATTTAGAGGTCACTTGTTCTGACTTATCTGAAGAATATTTAAATGTTGCAAAAGAAAAATTAAAGAAATATTCAGATATAAATTATGTAAATTGCAAAGGGGAAGAGCTTCCATTTGATGAGAAATCTTATGACATTGTTACTTCTACCTATGTTTTTCATGAGGTTCCCTCTGCTATTAGAAAAAAAATTTTTAGTGAAATTTCAAGAGTACTTAGAAAAGGAGGGATTTTTATTTTAACAGACTCTTTACAAATGGATGACAATCCAATTTTAAATCCATTATTAGAATTTTTTCCTTATTCTACACATGAACCTTATTATCCTAAATATATAAGAGAAGATCTTGCTAACGTTGCTAGACAAAGTGGACTAGAACTTTTTTATTCTAAGAATGCTTATCTTTCTAAAAGCCTAGCTTTCAAAAAAATCTAATTAACTAAATTTTCTTAGCAAGTGTCTTAGTTTACCTTCTGAAGAGTCGTAATCTATATAACAACCTTGTAAAAACCTATTACCCTCATTAGGATTAAATTCTGTTCTACCGTGAAGTAATCTATAATTATCCATCATCAGCAAGTCACCTGGATTTAACTTGAATTTTATTAAAAATTTATCTGAGTTATAAATTTCTGAAATTTTATTTCTTGCTTTATAATATAAGTCTAGCCTATCTTTTTCTAAGGCTGGAACAAAATCTAGTCTGGTACTAAATCTTACTTGTTTAACTCGTTTATTTTGATCTAATTCAATAAGTTCCCCATAATTTTCTAAAACAACATTTTTATCTGCAAATCTAAACTTCACCTTTACTTCTGTAAGTATTTTGAAAAATTCAGGAAATTCTTTTTTTAAATTTTCTGCCACTGAAAATCCATCGACAAGAGTGGAAAATCCACCTTTAACCTCATTTTCAATACAATGTAATAACTGAATATTGGGAACTGGTTTTCTGTAAGGATTGTCAGTATGAGGTGATAGAGGAAGAGGTGTATAAGCTAAATCATTTGGATTTGGTTTTGACTTAACATTAAAGTATTCACCAAAATTTGTTCTTCTAATGCTACCAATTGAATTAGCAAAATTTACAATGAAATTATCTTTAGTTGGAACATTTGAAATAATAATAAAACCATTTTTATAGAATGATTTTAAAAGCTCAAGCATCTCACCGCTTTCTAAAAAATTATCATTATATTTAAAATTCTTTATATTCTTAAGTTCAGAATTCCAAAGCGTTGGCTGCATTAATCTTTCTAATTCCTCATCTGAAGAAAACTCTTTTTCAATTTTTTTAATGTCAAATTTAGACTTTACTCCATCACTAAACTCGAGATTTAAAAGATCATTATCAATTTTAACATCTTTAATTGTTATATTTTTTAGAAAAGACGGATCAAATAATCTTTGTTCGGTATTAGCATCTAGATGTTCTTTTTCAGACACTCTTTCTCTTAACCAAATAGGATGTAATTCTTTCTTTTCTGATCCTAGAAACACAAATATTTTGTTATTTTTTTCTAATTGTATTTTCATATCTACAATTAACATTTCAACAAAAAATAGCTTTAATCAAGCAAAATTAAATAGTAATAAGATCTTAAGATAAATCAAAACAAATGAAAAATATTGAATTTTATAGATTTTTAATCTCTTTAGCTAAAGACTTAAATAGATTTTACAAAAAGAATTTAAACAAACCTTTTAAGGCCATTAACAAAGGTAAAGGCTCTAACTATGACCCAGTCACTATAGCTGATAAAAAATTTGAGAAATTCATAAGATCAAAGATTAATAAAAAATACCCGTCTCACTCTATCGTTGGCGAAGAATTTGGAAAGAAAGAAACTAAAAGTGACTACTCTTGGGTAATAGATCCAATTGATGGAACAAGATCTTTTGTAATTGGTAATCCTTCATGGAGTAATCTTGTAGCTGTTTGTTATAAAGGACAACCGATTTTTGGGTTAGCAAACTTTCCTGAACTAAATAAATTTTATATAAACAAAAACACTAAAGAGGCTTTTTTATTTAGGGATAATAAAAAGACAAAATTAAGATCTTCGAAAGAAAAAAATTTCAAAAAGATAAAACTTTCTGGAAATTTTCATGGTCATTTTTCTTTAGATAAGCTCAAGAAAGTAAAAAAAATTCTCCCAATGATGCAATTTCCTTGTATGGATGCATTAAGTTATTCTCATTTTTGTGAAGGAAAAATTGATGTTGTTTTTCAATGTGGAAATAAAATTTGGGATATTTTTCCATTGATACCAATAATAAGAGCTTCAGGTGGAATAGTTACAAATTGGAAAAATCAATTTAATTTTAAAAGTGGGAATGTTTTAGTTTCTCCAAATAAAATTTTACACTCTAAGATGCTTAAAATGCTTAGACCTCTAAATTAATTATTATTAATAAAAGATTTAATATAATCTCTGAGTTTTATTTTACCAAAATGTTTATAAACTTTATTTGATAAATTCATTGTGGTAAGTGCTGATGCATATCTTTCGCCAGGTCTTTTGGATAGAAATCTAATTCTTTGTTTAAACATCTTTGCAACTTCTAGAATTGAAAAACTCTGTTTATGAGAAATGCTATAATGTCTGCATAGATTTTTTTTCCAAGCTAAATAGCAAATATTAACTGTATCATCTATATGCGTAAATCTTCTTGATTGTGAGCCTGGTTTAACTACTGGTAAAGCTTTATTTTTTTTGTAACAGTCTTCGAATATTCCAATTACAGTAGCCATGTTCCCTTTACTTATTTGATTAGGACCATATACATTATAAAAATAAATCACCTCATATTTAAATTTAAACCACTTTTTTAAATTTTCTAATAACTCCAAATTCTTTGCTTTTGTAAATGCATACGGAGATAGGTTTTTGTCATTTCCTTTATTGCCAAGTGATGCAGATGTTGCGCTGTAAACTAATTTAATCTTATTTTTAAGGCAGAAATTAAAAACTGCATTTGTTCCAATTGAGTTAGATTCAATACATTTATCCATTTGTAAAAAACTTTGATAAATTCTTGCAAATTCTCCAAAATGAAAAATTGAATGTACTTGTTTTGGATTTAATACTGTAGAGATATTCTTAGTATGAGCCTTAATGTATTTTACTCTAGAATCTTTAATATGATTTTTACGTGTGCTAGAGCTGTAATCATCAATTGAAATTAATTTGTAGCTTGTTTTTTTTAAAAGTAATTTTATTAGATTAGTACCAACAAAACCTGCACCACCTGTGATTACTATCTTTTTTGAGCTCATTAGCTTTTTATCTATTAATTTAAATATTTATTTATGTAAATAACTAAATTACAATGCACTAAAAAAGAGGAGGAATATGGAAATTTTCAAACCAATTAACGAAAAAAAAGCTAACTCAAAAGTAAAAAGAATTTTTAATGAAATTAAGAAAACTAGAAAAATTACTAAAATTCCAAATTTTTGGAAATCTATAGCACATAACCCACAACTTTTAGAGAGAACTTGGAATAATCTTAAACAAATTATGAAAGATGGTGCGCTAGACTCAGTTACCAAAGAATTAATTTATGTCGCTGTATCAATAACAAATAGCTGCAGTTATTGTACTAGATCTCACACTTTTGCTGCTAAAAAAAAGGGTGCATCTGACGAGATGATTAAAGAGATGATTGATGTAGTTGGCATTGCAAATCAAAACAATAAACTTGTTGAAGCGTATCAAGTTGAGGTAGATAAAATTTATAAATAAGCAATGACGAATTTTATTGGATACATATATCTTTTGTTGGCTGTAATATTAGGAATTACTTCTAATGGCTTTTTAAAAACTACTAATGGATTTACAAATCTAGTACCAACCACAATGTGTATAGTTACAATTGTTCTTTGTATTTTTTTTCTAGCAAAAGCAATGATGACAATACCTGTTGGCTTTACCTATGCAACATATGGAGGTTTAACTATTACTGCCGTAACAATATTTGGAATATTGAAATATAATCAGGTTCCAAACATATACGGAATTATAGGTATATCTTTGATTATAATTGGTGTGATACTGGTTAATTTTTTAGGCAAAACAAACTAAATTTATTTAGTAATCTTATCCACAAAATTTTTAGTTATTGGACCAACCACCAAGGCAGCTACAATTGCAATAGGAAGACTAACAACCCAAGCCTTTAAAAATCTATTTATGTATTCGCTATCCATTCCTGTGTTTATATATGTGATAATCAGCGTCATCATAAGGCTCATTCCAAAGCCCATGATTAAAATAAATAATAAATTAGAATATTTTTTTGGAAACATTCGATAATTTATTAAATTCTATACGTAAATTTTATCAGCTAATCCGTAACAAAGAACGGCACTAATAATAACCAGAACTAATGGGGCATATATTCCATCATTTCTAGTTTTCTCAGTCAAACCAGTTTTATCAATTTTTAAAGTATAAAAATTTGCACATAATATTGTGACATTAATTATAAAAACTAAATTAAAGAATGCCCAAGTAGCATCTAAACCACCTGATCTGATAAAAGCGATATATATTGCCATTAAAACCATAGCAATCATAAATGAACCAGCAAATCTTGTTATTAGAGTAGCTGTTTTATCTACACCTCTACCTTCAAGAAATTTTTGAGTACCGAAAACTAATTGGAATGCGTAGCTTCCAACAATAATGAAATGAACTAAGTAAATTATTAAGTAAAATATATTTCCAAACTTATCTATCATGTTATCTCCTTTTTATACCCCTTTGATAATTATTATATTACCTTTTGATCCCTTTTGGCGCAATTCTTTTAATGGCTTATATAGGTCGGAGTTGTACCATTCTAACGCTTTCTCGTAAGTTGGAAATTCAATAATTACATTTCTTGTGAAATCCCACTTTCCTTGCATTGATTTAAACTCTCCAGCTCTAACTAAGTACTTACCACCAAATTTTTTTACAGACTCAGGCACTGTTTCAGCATAAAGCTTAAAACTTTCTTTGTCTGTCATGTTGAGTTGAGCAATTAGATAGCCGCTCATTTACTAATATAGAGTTTGAGCAACTTTCTTTACTCTATCTTTGCCATTAGGGATAGTAGCTTCTAAAAAACTATGACACTGATTAGTTGCTTCCTCACTATATTTTGAGCCATAGTGTTTATCGACAGCTTTATTTACACCTTTATCCCAATCAGTTTCTTTAATTCCTACTTCGAGAGCATATTCTTTCCAAACTTTTACTGATGCCATCGATTTTTCTTTCATTCCATACTCAAATTTTTCACCAGAAGGTAAAAAGTAGTTAGCCATGTAAATTCCTACACAGTCCCATGCTTTTTCTTTATTGCTTTTAGTTAAATCAGCTAAGGCTAATGAAAAAATAAACAAACTAAACAACACAATTAATAAAAGTGAGAAGAAATTTTTTTTAAGTAGTTCGTTCATAGTCTTAATTATGAAAATTATTTAACTACAATATTTTTATTATGTAAAAGATTTATTAAAGAGTGCGCGAAAAAAAATTAAATCCAAGCGGGAATTGGAAGACCTTTTTCCTGCAAAAACTTCTTATTAAACAGCTTAGAGTTGTATTTATCCGATCTGTCACAAAGAATAGTTACAATTGTCTTTCCAGGCCCTAATTTCTTACCAAGTCTAATAGCTCCAGCAATATTTACACCGCAACTTGTTCCTAAACTTAAACCTTCGTTTTGAATAAGGTCATATAACACTGGTAAAGACTCTTTATCTTCTATTGAAAATGCTCCATCAATTTTTGCCTCAGCAAAATTAGCTGTAACTCGACTTGATCCTATACCTTCAGTTATAGAATTACCTTCACCTTTTAATTCTCCATTTTCAATGTAATTATAAAGGGATGATCCAGCAGGATCTGATAAATAAATTTTAATATTTTTGTTTTTTTCTTTTAAAAAACCACTTACACCAGCAATAGTTCCCCCTGTGCCCGATGAGCAAACAAAACCATCAACCTTTCCATCAGTTTGCATCCATATTTCTGGTCCTGTCGTCTCATAATGTCCTTTAGAATTAGCGGTATTATCAAATTGATTAGCCCAAACCACTCCGTGATTGTTGCTACTCTTTAATTCATCTGCAAGTCTACCCGCTACTTTTACATAATTGCCATCATCTTTGTATGGTTTAGGTGGGACTAACCTTAAATCAGCTCCCATGTTCTTTAACATATCTTTTTTTTCCTGAGTTTGATTATCATTCATCACAATAATTGTTTTATACCCAATAGAATTTCCTATTAAGCAAAGACCAATACCAGTATTACCTGCTGTACCTTCAACAATCGTTCCACCTTTTGAAATTAATTTTTTTTCTTGAGCATCTTTAATTAATGCTAAAGCGGCTCTATCTTTTACAGATCCACCTGGATTTAAGTATTCTGCTTTACCATATATATTGCATCCAGTAATTTCTGATGCAGCTCTTAATTTTACTAACGGTGTATTACCGATCCCTTCAATAAAATTATTTTGAGCATTTTTCATATTAACTTTTATCACTTTCAGGAGTTATACCATAAGGTTTGAAATTCTCATCTGAGCCAGAAGTTTCTCCAACATTTTTTGCTGGTATTCCAACCATCACTGCATTTTCTGGAACATCCTTTGTAACAACCGCGTTTGCACCAATCTTTGCATTTTTTCCAATAGTTACTGGCCCAAGTATTTGTGCACCAGATCCAACTACAACATTATCTTTAAGTGTAGGATGTCTTTTAATATTTCTTTGTTCGTTTGAGTTTACGCTTGGCGAGATTCCACCTAACGTTGCCATGTGATAGATCGTTACATTATCTCCAATTTCTGAAGTTTCACCAATCACAACTCCCATTCCGTGATCTATAAATAAATTTTTACCAATGTTTGCTTTTGGATGAATTTCTATTCCTGTTAAAAATCTTGAAAACTGAGAGATTATTCTTGCAACTAAATGAAATTTAGCAATTGCAAAAAAGTTTGCAATTTTGTGGAAAAAAACAGCTTTAGCACCAGGATAAGTTAAGATAATGCTTAACTTTGATTTGGCAGCCGGATCTCTCTTAATTATAGACTCTAAAAATTCATTCATAATTTTGTGAAATTAAATTAGCTTACTAATTGCAACAACAACAAACACTTTCAGGTTTGCAATTACATTGCATATCTCCGTCGCAAGCACATGTGTCGTTAGTGCAGTTTGTGCAAATACATTTTGAATTGTCGCAAGCCATAAATTATATATAGAGCTAATAACCTAATAATCAACCCAATTTTTGTCGCTTTAAATTTGATTTAAAGTAAGGCCTTTTACGTTTGCTGGCACAGCCACATCCATCATTTTTGGATTAGCTAATTTTAAATTATTCATGATCTCTACATATTGATCTATTGAATTAACTTGTAATCTTGGATTATTTTTTATTTCACTGCCAATTGTAGAATTCTTTTTCCCATTATAATCATGTGCAGGAAAAACTATTGTGCTTTCTGGAAGTTTAAGCAATTTATTAAATAATGAATCGTATTGTTGTTTAGCATTTCCATTTTGAAAATCAGTTCTTCCAGTCCCATTAATTAATAAAGTATCTCCAGTGAAAACTCTATCTTTCATTAAAAAACTATATGAACAATCTGTGTGTCCAGGGGTATACAAAACTTTTAATTCAATACCATCTAGTTTAATTTTTTCATTTTCTTTCACTCTTAAATCAACAACTTCAGATTTAGAATTTTCACCCATTATTTTTGTGCAACTTGTTCTTTTACTTAACTCATTAAGCCCAGTAATATGATCTGCATGAATATGCGTATCAATTACTTTTACTAATTTTAATTTTAGTTTTTCTAAAAGTTTTATATATTCTTCAGTGTGCTCTATTACTGGATCGATTATTAAAGCTTCACGACCTTCACCGCTTGACAGTATGTACGTGTAGGTTGAAGACTTAGTATCGAATAATTGTTCAAAAATCATATTAATCATCATCTTATAAAAAATTGCATAGCAAATCAATCTTGCATATAATTTGTTTTTAAAAAGGAGATGTAAATGACTCTAAAAATAAATAGTTTAGCGCCTGACTTTAAAGCTAAAACAACAATTGGTGATATTTCATTTCATGAATGGCTAGGTGATAGTTGGGGTGTCTTATTTTCACACCCGAAAGACTTTACACCTGTTTGCACAACAGAATTAGGTTCTCTTGCAAAATTAAAACCTGAATTTGAAAAAAGAAATGTAAAGGTAATAGGTCTAAGTGTTGATCCAGTTTCAGATCACGTAAAGTGGTTAGAAGATATAAAAGATGTAACTGGAAAAAAACCAGACTATCCAATTATAGCTGATGAAGATCTTAAAATTGCAAAACTTTATAACATGTTAGAAGGTGATGCAGGAACTACTTCAATGGGTAGAACTGCAGTAGACAATCAAACAGTTAGAACAGTTTTCATAATAAGACCTGATAAAAGAATTGGTTTGTTCTTAACTTACCCAATGGCAACTGGAAGAAACTTTATGGAATTATTGAGATCAATAGACTCAATGCAGTTAACTGCAAAACATAAAGTAGCAACACCTGCAGATTGGAAAAAAGGTGAGGAAGTTATCATTGTACCTGCTGTTAAGGATGATGAAGCTAAAAAATTGTTTCCTAAAGGTTGGAATGCAATTAAACCTTATTTAAGAAAAGTTCCAGATCCATCTAAGTAGATTGGACAAAAAACTTTTAAACCTACAATCTCAGCATTGGGAAAGTAATTTCTCAAGTAAGCCTGAGATGTTTGGTTTTGAACCAAGCTATTCAGCAAAAAAAGCTCTAGAAACATTTAAAAAAAATAACATTACAAATATTATTGAACTTGGCGCAGGTCTTGGAAGAGATACAATATTTTTTGCACAAAATGGAATTTATGTGCATGCAATTGATTACAGTTTGTCAGCAACAAATATTATTAAAAAAAGATCTAAAGAAAACAATTTAGACGATTTAATAAAAGTTGAGAATTACGATATTAGAAAAAAACTGAATTGTGATAATGAAAATTTTCAAGCATGTTACTCACATATGTTATTTTGTATGGCTCTTACAAATCAAGATTTAAAAGATTTAAATCAAGAAATCTTTAGAGTTTTAAAAAAAGATGGTTTTAATATTTATACTGTAAGAAATCATATGGATGGTGATTTTAAGAAAGGAAAGCATAGAGGAGAAGATATGTATGAAATGAATGGTTTTATTGTTCACTATTTTTCAGAAAACAAAATAAAGAGTCTTTTAAATGGATTCACAAATATAAGTATTGAAAATTTTGATGAGGGTAGTTTCCCTCGAAAATTGTCTCTAGTAATAAATAAGAAAAAATAACGTTTTTTGAATGCAATTTAGCCCCATTGGTTTTTTTTAAATAATGATTAAATAAACCTCATGAGCAATTTAGATAGTCATTATAAACCAAGTAACTTTAGTGATAAGGTAGCATTATCTTTCACAAAATTTTTAAGGTTTCTTGCAGATACTTTTTTCAAAAAAAGGTACGGACATAGAGCTGTTGTATTAGAAACTGTAGCAGCAGTTCCTGGTATGGTTGCTGGAATGTTAATCCATTTAAAATCTCTTAGAAAGATGGAAGATGACAAAGGGTGGATCAAAACTCTTTTAGATGAAGCTGAAAATGAAAGAATGCACTTAATGACTTTCATACATATTGCAAAACCAACTTTTATAGAAAGAATTGTAATAATGATTGCACAGTTTATTTTCATAATTACTTATGCAATCATTTATTTAGTTTCTCAAAGAACTGCACATAGAATAGTTGGTTACTTTGAAGAAGAAGCTGTCAGAAGTTACACAGAATATTTACATGAATTAGAAACTGGCAAAATTAAAGATCAACCTGCTCCAGAAGTTGCAATAAATTATTGGAACTTACCTTTGCACGCAACATTAAAAGATGTTGTGAAAGTTATTAGAGATGATGAGGCAGGACATAGAGACGTTAATCATAGTTTTGCTGATGTTATTGACGAGAGAAAAACTAAAGAAAAAGTTAATACAACTGAAAAAGAAATAAGAACAAAAGAAAATTTAGAAGCAAAAAATTAATAATGAATAAAATTTTAACATATTTATCTGTGTTTTTTATTTTTACGTCAGCTTCATTTGCAGATAAAAATATGATGATTGGTTCAAAAGGAAAACTTTCTGAAGTAGATAGAACGATTAAAGTCAAAATGTATGACAACTACTATGAACCAAAATCATTCAATATTAAAAAAGGTGAAACGATAAAGTTCGAAGTAGTTAATGAAGGTAACCTTGTTCATGAATTTAATATAGCAAATGCAATGATGCATAAAAAACATCAGCCTGAAATGGAAAGAATGGTTGAGAATGAAATTTTATTAGCAGACTCTATTGATAGAGAGAAAATGAAGAAAATGGCAAAAATGGATAAAGCAATGGGTCACTCACATAGTAATAGTGTTCTATTAGCTCCAAATGAAAAAGGGGATTTAGTTTGGAAGTTTGACAATGCAATGAATATTGAAATTGCTTGCAATGTACCTGGCCATTATCAAATTGGAATGGTAGCTAACGTAGACTTAAAATAATTTTTAGTGAGTTCAGAAAGTTTATCTTTTAATTGGTCGTGTAAACATACATGGAAAAGAAGTGCAAAAAATACTGCATGGTGTTTACTTGGATGCTCTATTGGTGATTTTGGAACAATCTTATTTTTTCAATTAACTAAAATTCCATTTCCAGTTCTTGGAATAATGACTTTAGCAATAATTAATGGATTAATAACAAGTATAATTTTGGAAACAGTTATACTTATGAGACAAAATTTTGATTTTAGAAAAGCATTTAATACAGCAATAGGGATGAGTTTTATATCTATGATCAGTATGGAAGTTGCTATGAATTTAACAGATTATCTTTTAACAGGTGGAGCAATATTAACTTGGTGGGTTGTCCCACTGATGTTGATCGTAGGTTTTGTTACACCTTGGCCTTATAATTATTGGAGATTAAAAAAGTTTAATATAGCTTGCCACTAATTGGAGTAACCATATTTTCTAAGTCTTACATCACCAGTTCTTGCATGTGCTTCCATTCCTTCATATCTTGAAATTCTAGCAGCTGCAGCACCAACTTCTTTTGTAGACTCTTTAGTCATTCTTTGAAAACTTAATGTTTTAATAAATTTACCTACGAATAAACCCCCAGTATATTTTCCAGCTCCCTTAGTAGGCAATATATGATTTGTACCAGAACATTTATCACCGTAAGCAACAGTAGTTTCTTCACCTATAAATAATGATCCATAATTTTTTAATTTTTCGTGGAACCATTTTAAATTTTTTGTTTGTAACTCTAAATGCTCAGGAGCATAATCGTCACTAACTTTGACCATTTCTTCATTAGTATCACACAAAATAACTTCACCATAATCTCTCCACGCTGCTTCAGCACTTAATCTTGGAACCTCTGGCAACTCTTCAATTAATTCAGGAACTCTTTTCATAACTGCATCAGCTAACTTTTGACTTGTTGTATATAACCAAGCAGGTGAGTTATAACCATGTTCAGCTTGTCCTACTAAGTCAACTGCAACAATTTCAGGATCTGCAGTTTCATCAGCAATAATTCCAATTTCTGTTGGACCTGCAAATAAATCTATTCCAACTTTACCAAATAAAATTCTTTTAGCTTCAGCAACAAATTGATTACCTGGACCTACTAAAATATCAGCAGGCGCATTTC
>OCVP010000958.1_pt1 | contig 12649 bp, 7 predicted proteins | sample 1539171 | NCBI WGS metagenome assembly OCVP01 (sample SAMEA51879418, study PRJEB22527) | metagenome
ATCAATAAGTTCCTTAATTTGTTTTATAACTTCACTATCTTCTTCATTAGATTTATCAGTGTTATTTTGAATTATTTCAATCACTTTTTTTCCACTTGCATAATGATCCATAATTGCTGTTAAAATCAATGGCTTTAAAATTTCCCAATTAGAATCATTATTCTTAGTTACAGATACAAACTCCGTAGCCAAAAAGACTCTATCAATACCATTAATTAAAAATATTAAATTTGCTAAATTTGATATCTTAGAAGAATCTTTGTCTTTAAATTCATATGTGCCTTCTTCTAAAACCTGAACACCAGGAATAAACTTTAAAGTATTTGGATTAGGTGTCTCTTCAGTTTGTATAAACATATTTATAGATATATATGTTCAAGTTTAATTTTTCAATCTTTAAAATTAACGCCAATAATTTTTTTTATGTCAATTAATACTTCATTTGCTATTTCTTGAGCTTTACTTGATCCATCAATAAGTATTTTTATAATTTCATCTTTATTGTTCATCAAATGCTTCATTTCTTTAGTAATTGGACTTATATCATTTATTATCAATTCTGATAAGGATTCCTTAAATTGAGAAAAACCTTTTCCTGAAAATTGTTGAAGTATTTCTTTAACGCTTTTATTTGAGAATGAAGCATATATATTAATTAAGTTAAGTGCTTCTGGTCTATTATCTAAATCATCAATATTGTCAGGAATAGGATATTGATCTGTTTTAGCTTTTTTAATTTTTAAATGAATTTGATCTTTATCATCCATCAAATTAATTCTTGAACCTTCAGAAATATCCGATTTGCTCATTTTACTTTTACCATCTCTCAAACTCATAATTCGTTTTGCAGGCCCTAAAATAATAGGTTCTGGCAAATGAAAAAAATCTTTATCAAGAGACTTATTAAATGTTGTATTAAAAGAACTTGCTATATCACGTGTTAACTCCAAATGTTGTTTTTGATCTTCACCAACCGGAACATGTGTAGCTTTATACAATAATATATCCGCTGCCATAAGTACTGGATAACTAAATAAACCAACAGTAGCATTATCTTTTTTTTTACCCGCTTTTTCTTTAAATTGTGTCATTCTATTAAGCCATCCTATTCTGGCAATGCAATTAAAAATCCATGCTAACTCGGTGTGTTGTGGAACATTTGATTGGTTAAAAAGAATGGATTTTTTAGGGTCAATACCAGAAGCAATTACTGCAGCTGCTACTTCTAAAGTTGAATTTTTAATATCCAATAAATTGTTTGGAACTGTCATTGCATGCAGATCAACAATTGAATAAATACAATCATCTTCTTCTTGAAGTTTAATCCAATTTTTAATTGCTCCTAAATAATTCCCAATATGAAGATTACCAGTAGGCTGAATTCCTGAGAAAATTCTTTTTGAAGGTTGTTTAGATTTTAACATAATTTTTCATAATTTTAATTTTGAAAATAACTCATTTGGAATTTGTTTAGTTATATAAGTTATAAATATATAAAATAAAATGCCTATGCTTGTAAAGATTGAAAGATAAATTATACCAGAATTATAATCTGTCATAATTTGAAATAAGTATAAAACAAAAATCATTACAAATGATAAAATTGATATTTTTACAAAATAAAATAATACATTCTTTGAACTTATGTAATTTTTTGAATTAACTGATAAAAAAATTAGCTTTTTATTTTTTAAAATATAAAATAAATAAATCATAAATGATAATATTGTTGAAATTGAGGTTGCTAAGGCAATACCTCCGTGTAATAAATATTTCATTAAAATAATTGATAATATGAAATTAGTAATTAACTGCAAAACTGAAATATATAAAATTTTCTTTATTTCTCCAGTCGCTATAAAAACTGATTGAAAACATTTTATAATCATAACAAATGGCAATCCTAGAGAATACATTGTTAATGCTAGTGCAACTGATTTGCTTGATGCTTGATCAAAGCTTCCTCTTTCAAACAAACTGCTAATTATAAACTCCGAAAAGAAAAGTAGAGTTACCATTGATGGAATTCCAAAATATAATGAAATTTTAATTGCTATAATTAATTGATCAGAAATTTTTTTATTATCATTAACTATTTTGGGATGAGAAATTGATGATAATAAAACAGTTCCTAGAGATACACCAATAATTCCTAAAGGTAATTGAATGATCCTATCTGAATAATATAAAAAAGAAACAGCACCAAAACCAACAATCGTAGCCAGTATTGTATCAACTAAAATATTAATTTGAAACACACCACCTGAAAGTACTGCTGGAAGAAATCTTTTAAGAGTATCACAGGTATTATTTTTAAATTTATTAAAATTATTTCGTTTTAAATTAGATATTTTATAAAAAACTTTTGTGATTAAATTAAATTTTTTAACAAAATAATAAATAAAACATAGTTGAATGAAACCAGATATTGGCATTGCTATAGCAAGTGGTAGAGCTTTTATTTTCAACGCATCATTTATATAAAAGCAGGAAACAATAATACATAAATTAAAAATAATCGGTGTAAAAGCAAAATAAAAAAACCTACCAGATGCATTGAGCATTGCTCCAAAAAAGGCAGTCATAGAAATAAATGGTAAAAAAATAATTGTGAATCTTGATAACATTACAATATCATCAAAAAAATTTTTATAATTTATAATACCAGGTGCAATTATTTTTATAAAAAAAGGCATGAAAATTTCAAAAATAATTACAAGAATTGATAAAAAGATAATTAAAAAGAAACAAATTATTGCAGAAAACTTTTGTGCATTGTCTGATTTATCCTGATGTAAGAGTTTAGAATATATGGGTAAAAATGAAGAGGTCATTGCACCTTCTGCTGTAATTCTTCTAAACAAGTTTGGTAATTTAGATGAAATAAAAAAGATATCAGATGCTATTCCAGCTCCTAAAAAAAATGCTAAAGCAATATCTCTTATAAATCCAGTTATTCTACTTAAAATTGTTAATAAGGCATTAACTCTAAAACCTTTTATAAAAAATTTTATCATCTTTTATTATTTTTTTTATTCATTAATTTTTGTTTAGCACTTCTAATAGATTGTTTTTAATTTGTTTCATTTTTTTTTCATCAATAATTTTTTCACCAAACAAATCTTTGACATAAAAAATATCTGTAACTCTTGTTCCATAAGTTGAAATAGAAGCATTGTATATCTGTAAATTTAACTTCGATATGCTTTGAGTAATTTTAAATAAAACTCCTGGTGCATTCTTACAATTTACTTCTAAAATAGTAAAATCATCACTTGTATCGTTGTCTATATAGACTCTAATTGGAGCTTTAATTTTTTTTATTTTTGAAGGAGATTCATTAAACCTCTTTTCTAACTCAATTTCAAAATCATAAACTCCCTCAAGACCATCTTTAAGTTTTTTAAAAATTTTTTGCTGAATATTCTTTTCTGAAATTGCCATGTCCATTTTGTTATTAATTACAAAATAATCAATTGCAAAACCATCAGATCTTGTAATTATTTTAGCAGATATGATGTTGACATTACTCGATGATAATATCCCTGATATCTTAGAAAATAGTCCAAAATTATCAGGAGCAATTACAATCAATTCTGATACGTTTGAATTTAAATGATTGTAAATCTCAAAAATAAATTTTGCTTTTGAAGCTAGCATTTTTTTAAATAATCTTACTTGATCTAACATTTGTTTTAAATCATACATTTGCCAATAATTATCTGGAAAATTAATTACATAATTTTGAGCTTCATTATTTTTCAAAATATTCAAACTTCGTATCTCATTAAACAAATGATCTGATTTTTTTTCTTTATTTAGAGGTATTTTTTTTTCTTCTTTAGAAGCTAAATTAACCTTAATTTTATTATATAATTCGATAAGAAGACTTCCTTTCCAATCAGTCCAAACTCCAGGTCCAACAGCTTTTATATCGCACACAGTCAGAACAAAAAGTAAATTTAATTTTTCAATTGTATTAATTTTTTTTGTACTTTTTTCAATTATTTTTTTATCATTTAAATCATATCTAAATGCTGTTTCACTAAGATAAAGATGATTGAGCACGCACCATGAGACAATTTCAGTTTCATCATTATTCAGACCCAATCTAGGGCATAAACTTTTTGCAATTTTAGAACCATTTATAGAATGATCTCCTTTTAAGCCTTTTGCTATATCATGAAGAAATAGAGAAACCGTTAGTAATTCAAATTTATCTATTTCAAATATTAATTTGCTTGCTAATTCTGTTCCAGAATTTAAACACTCATTTTTTAATTCATGAGCATTACTAATTGCAAAAAAGGTATGTTCATCAACTGTGTAATGATGATACATATCATGTTGTATTAAACCAATTATTTTCTTAAATTCAGGTATAAAATTTCCTAAGACATTTGTGTCATTCATTAATCGTAAAATTTGTCTAGGATTTTTCTCACTAGAAATTATTTCTAAAAATAATTTATTACTTCTTTTTGATATAACTTGTTTTTTTCTTATTAATTTGCTGCAATCTGACAGTAACCTTAGAGTTTCTGGATGTATTTCTAAATTTTTAAAATGTGATATGTGAAAAATTTCAATTAAAATTTCAGGCTTATTCAAAATAAAAGATTTTTCCTCTATTGCTATTTTTTTTCTTTTAAAAATAAATGGCTTTTCTAGATTAATGCTTTTATGGAAAAAAAAATTAAATCTAATTGATTTTTTAAAATTATCTTCAATTACTGAAAAAAAGATTCTTGTTAAACTACCAATATTTTTGGCTGCTATATAATACCTTTTCATAAATCTTTCTACTGGTCTTTGAAATTCTTTTTGTCTAAATCGAATAAGCTTAGATATTTCAATTTGTGATTCGATATCTAAATTGTCATTTTCTCTTTTAGATAAAAGATGTAAATAACACCTAGTAGAAAGTAAAAACTTATAAGAATTAGACAATATATAGAGTTCTTTTTTTAGAAAAACTCCACTTTCAAGCAAGTGAAAAATATTTTTTGAATTATAAGCAAATTTTGATATCCAAATTAAAGTTTGAATATCCCTAATTCCACCTTTTCCCTCTTTAACGTTTGGTTCAATTACAAATCTAGATGAACCAAATTTTTTATGTCTTTGATCTGCCTCAATTAATTTATTTTTGATAAATTCAAAAGTATTATAATTTTTTGTAAAAGTTTGATAAGTTTTTTGAAAACTTTCGAACAATTCCTTGTTTCCAATCAAAAATCTATGATCTATTAAACTGGTCAAAAAAGTAATATCTTCCTTTGCATAATCAAATATTTGATTAACTGTTCTAGTTGAGTGACCAACTGAAAAACCTAGATCCCATAAAAAATAAAGAATTTCCTGAATTAATTTTTCTGAATCATTTGATTTAATTTTACTAAAGTTTTTATCCTTTACTATAAAAAGTAAGTCAATATCAGATTTTGGGGCTAATTCGCCTCTGCCATAACCTCCTAATGTCAAGATTAATACATCGTTAAAATTTTTATTATCATTAGTATTTTTTAAATAGTTAAACAGACTTATTATCAAATTATCTGTGAGCTTTGTATTTAAGCCAACATAATTTATACCATTTGAATCTTTTTCAAAAATTTCTTTTAAAAACTCTCTTTTACTAAATAATTGAGAAGATAAATTTTTTATAATTTTGTCTCGAGTTATATTTAATTTAATTTTATCAAATCCTATTTCTTCAAAAACTTTTTGATCAAAATTTTGATTTACTTGCCTTAAAGGATCTAACCAATTAACCCATGATAAATTTTTTAAATCTGAATGGCTTAAGTTTAACATTTATTATTAATTTTTGATTTTGATAATTTTTGCATATCAAATAACGTTTCTAAAGCATTTAAGGGTGTCATTTTATTCAAATCTAAATTGTTTATATAACTTTCAAGTAAAACTTCATTTTTTTCTTTGTTTGTACTATTTAAATCTTTTAGATCTTTTGAGTATTTTTTTTGTTCAAAACTATTTAAAATTTCATTTGCTTTTAATATTAAATCATCTGGTAATCCTGCTAATTTTGCCACTTCTAAACCATAAGACTTGTTAGCTTCGCCTTGTACAATTTTATATAAAAAAATTATTTCATTATTCCATTCTTTGATTTCCATTTTATAATTTTTAATTTGTCTTGATTTTTTGTTTAACGACGTCAATTCATGGTAATGAGTTGCAAATAGAACCTTAGCTTTTAACTTCTCAAGCAAATACTCGAGAATAGCCCAAGCAATAGCTAATCCATCGTAAGTTGATGTCCCTCTGCCAACTTCATCAAAAATAATAAAAGATTTCTCAGTAGCTCTATTCAATATTGAAGCTGTTTCCATCATCTCGACCATAAATGTTGATTGTCCTTGGCTAAGATTATCGGACGCACCAACTCTTGAAAAAATTTTATCTACTAATCCTATTTCAGCTTTTTCAGCTGGTACAAATAAACCAGTTTGTGCCAATATTATAATTATTGCATTTTGTCTTAAAAATGTTGATTTTCCTGCCATATTTGGACCCGTGATTAACCAAATATTACCATCATCTAATTGACAATCATTTGGCGTATAATCTGATACCAATGGTAATGTTTCTTCTACAACTGGATGTCTTCCATTTTTTATAAATAATTTCCTTCCATCTATAATTTTAGGAATATTATAATTATTAAACAATTTCTGATCCGCTGTCATATTAGCAATATCTAATTGGGCTATAAAATCTGACATTTGAAATATATTTTGCTTTTCTTCTAAAATCCGCTTTTTAAAAGTTAAATAAAAATCTATTTCTAACTCGTTAATTAATTTATTAGCTTGATTAATCTTTATTTCTAGATCTAACAATTCCTTAGTAGTATACCTAACTGTTTGAGCAGTTGTTTGCCTATGAATGAATTGATCAAATAAATTAATTTTATCTAGATGATTTGTTCTTATCTCTATATGGTATCCCAATACTTTATTATACTTTATTTTTAACGAATTAATTTTAGTTAGTGTTATATATTTCAATTGAAATTCAATTATTTTATCTCCAGACGAGTTTTGAATATCTTTAACTTTATCTAACTCATTACTATATCCTCTATTAATAAAATCATTGTTTTTGTTTTCGTGTAAGACAGATTTTTTAATAGCTTTTAAAATTTCAAAAATAAGATCTTCATTTATTTTAATTTTTTCTGAGAGTAATTTAATAAACCTATCACAATTTTTAAAATTATTAATCTCAGATTTAATCTCTAATGTTGTTTTTAAATTTTCAGCTAATATTAATAATTCTTTAGCATTAATAGTATTAAGAGAAATTCTTGATAAAGATCGCTCAAAGTCATTAATTTTGTTTAAATAATTTTTTATTTTTTCTTTAAAAGTTTTGTTTATATATAAAAATTCAGCAATTTTTTGCCTTCTTATAATTTCATCTTTATTGTTAGAAGGTGCTAACAACCTCTCTTTAATGAGTCTTGATCCTGATGCTGTCAATGTTTTATTAATTACGTTTAATAAGCTATTATTTTTTTCACCATTGATTGTGCATATGATCTCTAAAGAAGACATGGTTGATTTATCAATTTCTAAAAAAGGTATATCTTGTTCAGTTTTAATATCTCTTAACTGAGGCAAATCTTGTTTGAAAGTATGTCTTAAATAATATAATAAAACTCCACATGCAATTATTTGTATTTTTTCAATTTTTTCATTGAAGTTCTTATCTCCAAAATGATCCTTCAATCTTTTAACATTCTCATTGAAAGTAAAATAAATATCACTTATCTTTTTAATTTTTACATTTAAATATTCTAGACTTCGGATTTCTTTATCAGATATTAATAACTCAGAAATTGAAATCTTATTTAAAACATTTTCGATTTTATAGCTTAACTCTTGCTCTGTTTTGTATTTAAAAGTATTAGATATAAAAGATCCAGTTGATACATCAAGCCATGATATAGAAAAATTTAATTTATCTATAAAAATACAACCCAAAAAATTATGTTGTTCACTTTCTAAATGATTTTCTTCAATTAATGTTCCTGGTGTAATAATTCTTGTCACTTCTCTAGTTAAAGGTCCTTTAATACCTTTTAAAGACATTTCTTCTGGAGAGCTTGTTTGCTCACAAATTGCTATCTCAAAACCTTTTTTTACTAATTTTGGAACATAATTATTTGCAGCATGAAATGGTATTCCACACATTGGAATACTTTCATTCAAAACCTTTCCTCTTTTTGTGAGGGTTATATTTAATTCTTTTGCTGTAATAATTGCATCGTCAAAAAATAACTCATAAAAATCTCCCATTCTAAAAAAAAGCAAAGAACTCTCATTATTTTTTTTTAAATTTGCATATTGTTGCATTGCAGGTGTTAACTTACTAACATCCTCAACGTCTCTTAATCTCACAACTAACCCTTTTTAAAAAATACTAAAACAATTTACTTGTATGATTTTTAATTAAATCATATTAAGATTTTATTTTATTTTTTATATTAATTAAAGGAGATCTTTTATGTCAGGCGAAAATATAAATCAAAAAAAGGATGCCTTAGATTATCATAAAAATGGAAAGCCTGGTAAATTAGAGATTATTCCTTCAACACAATTAAATAGCGCTCAAGATCTATCATTAGCATACTCTCCAGGTGTTGCTATACCTTGTTTAGAAATAGAGAAGAATCCTGAAACGGCATATGATTATACCACAAAAGGAAATTTAGTTGCTGTAATATCTAACGGCACTGCAGTTTTAGGACTTGGTAATATCGGAGCCTTGGCTTCCAAACCAGTAATGGAAGGTAAATCTGTTTTATTCAAAAAATTCGCTGATGTAGACTCAATTGATCTAGAGGTGAATACAGATGATATAGATAAATTTGTAGAAACTGTGGCAAATCTAGAACCTAGTTTTGGAGGAATAAATCTAGAAGATATAAAAGCCCCAGATTGTTTTATAATAGAAGAAAAACTAAAAGAAAAATTAAATATCCCAGTTTTCCATGATGATCAACATGGAACTGCAATAATAACAGCTGCAGGGATAATTAATGCATTAGATCTCACCCAAAGAAAAATACAAGACACCAAATTTGTTGTAAATGGTGCTGGTGCAGCTTCGATAGCATGCGTTGAATTGATTAAAGCAATGGGCGCAAGAAATGACAATGTAATTTTGGTTGATAGACAAGGTGTAATATATCAAGGACGTGATTCAAACATGAATCAATGGAAATCTGGGCACGCAGTTAAAACAAAAGCTCGTTCCCTTGCAGATGCATTAATAGATGCAGATGCATTTTTAGGTTTATCAGTAGAGGGAGCCGTTAACAAAAAAATGGTTAAATCAATGGCTAAAAATCCTATAATATTTGCAATGGCAAATCCAACTCCAGAAATTATGCCTGAAGAAATCAAAGAAGTAAGAGATGATGCTATAATTGCAACAGGAAGATCTGATTATCCTAATCAAGTAAATAATGTTCTTGGTTTTCCCTATATATTTAGAGGTGCTTTGGACGTCCGAGCAGTAAAAATAAATGAAGAAATGAAAATTGCTGCAGCAGATGCTATAGCAAAATTAGCTAGAGAGGATGTTCCAGATGAGGTAAACAAAGCTTATAGTGGTCAGAATCTTCATTATGGAAAAGATTATATAATTCCTGCACCTTTTGACCCTAGGCTTATATCAAGAGTTTCTTTTGCAGTTGCAAAAGCTGCATTAGATAGTGGTGTTGCTCAAAAAAAAATAGAGTCTTTTGATAATTACAAAAGCGAACTAACTGAAAGAATTAATCCTATAGCATCAATTTTAGAACCAATCAAACGAACAATTACTAATAAAAAGAAGAAAATTGTATTTGCTGAGGGAGAATCTGAGAATGTAATTCGTGCAGCCCTTACATTTTACAATTCAGGTTTTGGGCTTCCAATATTAATTGGCAGAGAAACAATCATTAAAGAGAATATGAAAAAATTAAATTTAGATGGTGTTGAAAATCTTGAAATTTTTAATGCAAGAATAAGCAATAAAAATGAACAATACATCGATACCTTATATTCACTTCTTCATAGAAAAGGTCATCTTAGAAGGGATTGTCAAAAATTAGTTAATCAAGACAGAAATGTTTTTGCAGCATCCATGGTTGCTTCAAAAGATGCAGACGCGATGGTAACAGGTTTCACAAGACCTTTTAACAGATGTTTTGATGATATTACAAAAGTAATAGAATCTTTGGAAAAAAGTGAGTATTTGTCAATGTCAATTGTTGTCTCTAAACAAAAAACAATTTTTATTGGTGATGTAAACATCCATCAAAAACCATCAAGTATTGAATTAGCTAACATTGCGATTGGCGTCGCACAAAATGCAAAAAAATTAGGATTTATTCCTAAGGTCGCTATTTTATCATACTCTAATTTTGGAAATCCTTCTGGATCAAACACTAAAACTATTAATGAATGTCTTAAAATATTAGAAGACAAGAAAGTTTCGTTTGAGTTTGATGGTGAAATGACAGCTGAAGTTGCGCTTGATTACAATTTGATCAAAGAAAATTACCCCTTTTGTAAATTGTCTGGTCCAGCAAATGTATTAATTATGCCTGATCTTTACTCGGCAAATATTTCATTTAAACTTTTACAAAAAATGGAAAATTTATCTGTAATTGGACCAATAATGATTGGAGGGAATAATCCTTTTCAAATTGTACAAATGGGCGCTTCTGTTTCAGATATCGTTAATTCAGCATGTATTTCAACATATAATTCACTTTAAGTAATTAGCAACTTTGATAAACTTTCTACTGGCCTTGCGCCATATTGCTGTATTATGTGTGAAGCGCTTTTAGTGGCAAGTTTTCCACAGTCATCTAATGTTAATTTTTTTGAAAATCCAAACAAAAATCCTGCGGCAAATAAGTCACCTGCTCCAGTTGTGTCAAGGACATCTAATCCATCTATAGGAGGAATAAATATTGAATTATTTGCTTTAAATATATTTGCTCCTTTTGGACCATTAGTTACTATAGCAATTTCCACTATAGAACTTATTTTTTCTTTTGTTTGTCCATTTAAAAGAGCTTCTATTTCTTGAATATTACCAAATAAGATATTCACATAATTTTTTATTAATGAAATAAATTCATCTTTATGTCTTTCTACACAAAAGCTATCTGATAAAGACAAACATATAAGAGAGTTTTTTTTCTGCGCAATTTTACAAAGATCTATCATTGCTTGTTTAGTTTGAATTTTGTCAAATAAATAACCTTCGAGATATAAAATATTATTATTTTTAAATATAGATTGGTTAAAATTTATTATTGACAGAGAAGTACTTGCATCTAAGAATGTACACATTGTTCTTTCACCATCTGGTGAAATTAATACTAAACTTTTTGATGTTTTTGCATTTAATAAGTTATCTTCACTCGATAAAAACTGTATTCCTACATCATTAAGATCCTTTTGAAAACTTAATCCAAAATTATCATTACCTATAGAACCAAAAAAGATTGCATTTCCACCAAAAGACGAGTATCCAACAGCTGTATTTGCAGCGCTTCCTCCAGATTCTATTTTATACTCACTTATATTTGAAAATATTTTATCGAATTCTTCATGTTTAACTAAAGACATTGAGCCTTTAATTAAATCATTTGATTTTAAGAAAGAATCGTCTACCTTAACCAAAATATCTACAATAGCGTTACCGACACATATCAAAAAAGGTGCTGTCATGAAATTAAAGTAGTGGACTATTTCTTATACTGCAACTATTAATCTAATGATGAAAAAGTATTTTCTATTAACTTTATTATTTTCAATAATCATGAATGGGTGCGCTAGGCAAAATCAAATAGATTTTTCATCAAGCGAAGCTTTTTTTTCTTCGTTAAACGAAACAAAAATAATACATGAGGAAAATAAAAAAAATACTCCTGTGTTAAATAGTTTAGAAAAGAGTAAGATTAATAATAAAAATGAGGGTATTATTAAAAAATCTTTTTTATTAAATCTCTCATCATATAAAAAACTACTAGAAAAAAAAATTGGCATTGAAGAATATAACATTTTAAAAATTTTTAATAATGCAAGCTTAATAATAAAACATGGTAAAATTAAAAACTTTCAATTCCACCTAAAATCTTGCCATTTAGATTTGTTTTTTTTAGATAAAGATAAAACTTATATATTTAAACACTTTGATATTAGACCTTCAACTATCCTATCCAAGTTAGATAAAAAGAAATGTGTTGAAGAATTAAATAATAAATTTACTTTAATACGTGATCCAAAGTAAAAAACCCTGGTTTCTGATTTAATGTCCATATTGCAGATCTAATTGCACCTTTTGCAAAAATTGATCTATCGTTAGCTATATGATTAATTTCTAATCTTTCATCCCCATTAAAATATTTTATTGAATGTTCACCAACAACGTTGCCTCCTCGAACTACAGAAAAACCAATTTCATCTTTTTTTCTTTTTCCAATTATGCCTTCACGAGACAATTGTTTTATATCATCTAAATTTTTGCCTCTGGCTTTAGCGGCTTCAGAACCTAAAAGAAGCGCAGTGCCTGATGGTGAGTCAACTTTTTTATTATGGTGAGCTTCAAAAAT
>OCVP010000971.1_pt1 | contig 12606 bp, 9 predicted proteins | sample 1539171 | NCBI WGS metagenome assembly OCVP01 (sample SAMEA51879418, study PRJEB22527) | metagenome
ATCGGACGCACATCAACTGATGGAGGAAGGATCACATATTGGTAAGATCCTGCTTATTCCAAAACCCTAATTTTTCAGCAAATTAAACCAATCTAACGAGTTACATTACCGCACCCATTTGCCAGGGAAGGAACTCATGGTCGCCAAATCCCTGTGCTTCGCTTTTACTCGGTTTTCCTGAAGCAGTGTCAAGAATCAACTGAAAGATCTCTTCTCCCATCTGCTGAACCGATTTCCCACCGTCCAGGACCTCTCCGCAATTCACATCCATGTCTTCTTCAATATGGCGGTACATGGTTGAATTGGTTGCCAGTTTCAAGCTTGGTGCAGGTTTACACCCGAAAACCGAACCCCGACCAGTGGTGAAGCAAACCACATTGGCTCCAGCAGCGACCTGTCCTGTTACTGAAACCGGGTCGTATCCTGGTGAATCCATGAAGACAAATCCTTTACTGGTCACAGTTTCAGCATATTGGTAGACTTGCTGGAGGGGAGAGGTACCTCCTTTGGCAACGGCTCCAAGGGATTTTTCCAGGATGGTGGTTAATCCTCCTGCTTTATTCCCGGGTGATGGATTGTTGTTCATTTCCGCTTTGTTCCGCATGGTATAATCTTCCCACCACTGAATCAGGTCGACAATTTTTCTTCCTACTTTTTCACTCACGGCACGTCGGGTGAGGAGGTGTTCCGCACCATAGATTTCAGGTGTTTCACTTAAAATCGCTGTCCCTCCATGACGGACGAGCAGGTCTGCTGCTGCCCCTAAGGAAGGATTGGCCGTAATTCCGGAATAAGCATCTGAACCTCCACATTCCAGCCCAAGGGTTAAGTGACTTGCAGGAACGGTTTGACGCTGGATGGATTTGAAGTCAGGAATCATTTCACGGACCATACTGACTCCTCTTTCAACGGTTTTGCGTGTTCCTCCGCTTTCCTGAATCACCATCGTTCGTAACTGAGGCCCCGCCTCAAGCCCGGCTTCCTTGAGCCAATCCGGGATTTGGTTCACTTCGCATCCCAAACCCACTACAAGCACTGCGGCAAGGTTTGGGTGGGCAGCATATCCTGCCATGGTTCTTCGAAGTAAAGCCAGACCGTTGCCCTGATTCATTCCGCAACCTGTTCCGTGGGTGAATGCGACCACGCCGTCAAGGTTTCCAAGATCTGTTTCACCTTCCTTATCGAAAGCAGCACCGATGTACTTTGCAACCGTTGCGGAGCAATTTACGGAAGTCAGGACGCCAATATAATTTCTTGTACCGGCTCTTCCATCGGGCCGAAGAAATCCTTCAAATGTGGCCTGTTGCTCAACTTCTTCTGGAATTTTCACATCCTTCCCAAATGCGTAATCCCGCTCAAAATCACGAAGGGTGACATTATGGGAATGGACATGTTGTCCGGGAAGAATGGTCTTGGATGCAAAACCGATGATTTGATTGTATTTTCGAATCGGCTGATCGATGTCGATCCGAGCCTGGGCTACTTTGTGTCCCGCAGGGACCGGAGCTTCTGTGGTCACTCCCGGAGAGCCTGCCTCACTTCCCGCAGGAAGGGTTTTGACGGCAACTGCGACATTATCATTTGGATGCAGTTTTATGGTTGTTGGATTCATTGATGCCTCCTAAAGCAATTCTTATTTTTTTAACGGATGATACACCCTGGGTATGCGTTGGTTCAAGCCGGTCAGGATTTCGTATGGAATCGTTCCCAAATCTGAGGCCATTTCTTCAGCAGTAATCGAATGGTTTTCCATTTGGCCGAGAATCACGGCCTCTTCACCAACAGGGATTTTTTGAAGGTTCGTATTGACCATAAACTGGTCCATGCAGACCCGGCCAACGATCGGGTTCTTTTCACCACGAATCAGAATGTTGCCACGATTCGACAGATCTCTCCGGAAACCGTCTCCATAGCCAAGTGGGATTGTTGAAACTTCAATATCCTCTTCCGGAGCCCAGGTGGCTCCATAGCTTATCGGGCTTCCCGCTTTAACGGTTTTGCTGTAAACCACCCTGGCCTTGAGACTGAGAGCTGGTTTCAGGTCAAGAAGCTTGTGTGATTTGGGATCAGGAACAACGCCATAGAGAATGATTCCAGGACGGACCATGTCAAGAAAAGTTTCAGGAAAATGGAGGATCCCTCCGGAATTGGCAAGGTGGCAGATCGGTTTTTTAGAACTGTGTTCCTGAAAATATTCAATGGCCGAATTGAATCGTTCCAGTTGCTCAAAGGTCATCGGTGATTCAGGATCATCTGCACAAGCCAGATGAGAATAGATTCCAACGATCTCCAAATGATCACTTTTTGCTGCCCTGGCGAGAAAGTCTCTGGTTTCATATTCTGGAGCGCCAATCCGTTCCATCCCTGTGTCGATTTTCAAATGAACCCTGGCCCGTTTCCCGATTGGTTGTACGGTTTTTTCCGTCCAATCAAGATTTTCCAATGAAGACACGGTGAACTCCAAATCCCAATCGAGAAATTCCTGGATCTGGTCCTGAAGCACCCCTCCAAAAACCAGGATAGGAATTGAGATCCCGGCTTTTCTCAGTTCGATCCCTTCCTGAGCTATGGCAACGGCCAGCCAATCGACCCCAAGTTTCTGATACAGCGTTGCGGTTTCAATAATCCCATGTCCATAAGCGTTCGCTTTCACCACGGCCATGAGCTTTCTCGGGCCCGTGTGTTTCCTTATTTGCTCCAGGTTATGAGCTAGCAGATTATGGTCGACTTCAATCCAACAGGGTCTCATCAGGATTCTGTGGAAAGGTCATCCATTCCAATCTGGAAAGGCTAAGCTTGTTGACTGTAAAAACCGAAAAGTGCGCTGCAGAAAAGTTCGAAGTTTTCAATTTCAAAATCTTCATTGATTTTTTCAAGGGTCTCAAGAAATGTCTCGAATCCCGAAAACTGACGGTAGGCGGGGTAGATGCGAATTCGAATCTCGAATTTCAGAAACAAGGGGAGCAAATCATTGACGAGGGTTGCCAGTTGATTGGGATCTTCTCGAAGAAGGGTCAATACATGATGGAAAAACGCTTCGATGGCAGTTTGGAGCCTCACCTGGTTTTCTGGTAAAATGGGGGTCTCCTGATACCCTTTCCCATTTTTGGTAGAGGCTTTCCCGGATGTAACTTTTCTTTTCTGATGTGCACTGCCTGCACCTGGGAAGTTTACGCGGTATCCCTGTTCAGACCCTATTTCCTGGAGTAAGGCACCAGCCTGTCTGGCATCCAATTCCAGAGGAGGTATTTCACCGCCAAGGATACGTCCCAAAAATGGATTCTTCGGATTGCTGTATACTTCGTAGGTTTCCCTTCCGAATTCATAAGGTAACGCTTGCGCACCCTTGATGTTTCTGGGGTTTTGTTCAAGAATCAGCGGCGTTTTCTGCTTGTCTCTAGGACTTTCTTCAGTCACTTAATTGCAGTGGTGTTTTGATAAAATCAGGTTGGCGAAAAAACTTCTTTTACAAATCGCTCTGTAATTCCTTCATTCACGAAGCTTTTATTTAAAACGAATAAGATGAATATAACATCCGAATTTCTTCAAGTTCCAGCAAATCCTAAAGGGTTATTTCATCAAGTTCAGATTATTTCCCTCAGATGAAAGGTTGCGGAACAGTCTTTGCGTCTTGTGTTCATGCAGGATCATCACCTGAATGAACTTTTCTCTCTTTATTTTTATTACCGATGCTGAATTTGATTAAAGCTGCCCTCGTCTTTTTGGGAATACTCTCACTCTCAACTTCCAAGTCATTGGCATTAGCCCCGGAATGGAAAGTATACCGGGATGTTTTTGAAAAAGGAGATTGTGCCAGGATTATCAGGGAACTTGGAGCGATTCAGCAAGCGGTTCCAGAACCCCATGGTGACTTCTGGTCAAAGTCGATGATGTTTCTGGGAAAATGTCTATTGAAGGAGAATCAACCGGAAAAAGCAAAAAAATTCATTTTACTCGCTGCAAAAGGGGTGCATTCGGATGTCGCACTTTTTCATCTCATCCAGGCGAATATTAAATCAGGAGAAAAATCGGAGGCACTCGAAAACATTTCCCAATTGTTACAGCAACCGAAGCATGTTTTCTATCTTGCCCGCATCAGGAACTTATTAAGGGAAAATTTTAACAGTGAGGATGAAAGAAAAATGCTTTTTCATTTTCTTTCTCAACATCGGGAACATCCAGAATATTTTCTTCATGATGCAAAACTGCACCAACTATTTATAACTCAATCAGATCTTTTTAAGCAGCCAGTGAACAAAAAATTACGTCTGCTTGGTTGGCTGTACCCTGAAGATGAGAAGACGGCGAAACAGTCCCATAAGTCCATTTGGCCTACGGATTTTAAAGATCTGACTCCAGAACAAATCAAACTCCGGGTTCAGAATCTCAAAAAACTGAATCTTCACCCGTATCTCATCTCACATCTGCCAAGGCTTGTTGAAGACCAGGATGCAGGGCTGCGACAATGGCTTGGTAATTCTTGGATCGATGCTCATTTCAGGACTAAGCAATATCAAAGCATCTATACAAAAATCAAAGAAGGTGAATTGGAAAAAGACTGGGGAATGTCTGCAAAAAATCTCCTCTACTGGAATGCCCTGCTCAAAATGAAAAGAAGGAAGTTAGATGAAGCTGTCAGGTATGTTGAAAATCTGAAAAAAATCGACCCGAAAAACAGTAGGCTTCCTTTCCTATACCGTTCATTGGCAAAAAACTTCAAATCCAGACGAAAACCTGAACCGACTCACGAGTGGTGGACGAGGTTGATTAAAGAATACCCAAAGCATCGTTATACCATTACGGCTCATTGGGAAGAAGCCTGGAAGTACTACTCAAGGAATCAGTTTTATTCTTCACTGAAACACCTGGATGCAGGATTTGCGATCATTCCAAAATATTCGAAAAAGCGTCCACAGTTTATTTATTGGCGGGCAAAAACCCATGATTTATTGAAACACCAACAGGAATCAGAATAGCTTTAAGAAGAATTATTTTCAAAATATGCCAAAACTTATTATAGTTTACAGGGAAAGCTTGAGAACGGCAAGTTAGAAACGGATTCTGATTCTATGAAAAATCTGGTCAAAAAAACTGGACATAGGTCTGGTCAGAATTTAACTGATTCAGAGAAGATCCTTTTGAATCGATGGGAATTTCTCTTTGACATCCTTGACAATCAACAGGCTGAAGAAGAGATGTTGAATGCTCTCAAAAAGGATCACAGCAAAAGTTTCAGTTGGAAAATCTGTGAACTTTTAAATCGTTATGAGGCATTTCACACTCTGCAAAAAGTGATTGCGAATCATTACATTTATGAACTCTATGACCAGGAAATCGGAGAAGATCCGCTTTGGGAGTTTGCTTTTCCTAGACCCTATTGGGACCATGTCCGTGAGGTCTCTTCCAAGGCCGGAATCGATCCGTATTTTGCACTGGCGATCATGCGCGAAGAGAGTCATTTCAACCCTAATGCAATTTCCCGTTCAGAAGCCATGGGCTTGATGCAGTTGATGCCGGCAACCGCCAAGGAACAGGCAGGAAGGCATAAGATCAAAGTTAACGATTTAAAGCAGTTTTTTGAACCACGACTGAATACCCTGCTGGGGACTGATTATCTGGGAAGGATTGCTTCAAGGTTCAATGATGAACTGGTTTATACAGCAGGAGGATACAATGCGGGGCCGACAAACATGAAACGCTGGCTGAAGACCTACAACAGCGCATCTCCGGAAGAATTCGTGGAACATATTCCATTCCAGGAAACCAAGGATTATGTTAAAAGGGTTTACCGTAGTTACCAGATTTACCTCCAGATTTACAGTTCCTGAGAATCATCACTAGATTAGCGATAGATACCATGACGCTTTACGCTGACAGGACTTTTAAAATCGACACCGAAAACGCGTTCAAGGTCGGTCCTCATATTGTCAGAGTTGAAAAAGAACGTTCGCCAGTGGTCAAACTCAACCTGGGGGAGCCCGATTTCCCGGTTCCTGTCCACATCAAGGATGAGATCAAAAGGCAGTTGGACCTGGACAACACCCATTACTGTGATCCCCAGGGACTGATTGGCTTGAGGGAGGCGATTGCCCGACAGGTTACAGAAACCCGTGGATTTGAAGTCGGGCCCCAGCAAGTGGTTGTCTTTCCAGGGGGCAAGCCCCCAATCGGTTTGGCCCAACAGGTTTATTGCAATCCCGGAGACGAGGTGATTTATCCAAGTCCGGGCTTTCCGATTTATGAATCATTCATCCGTTATGTGGACGCAATTCCTGTCCCTCTGCATCTTGATGAGTCCTCCGATTTTACCTTTTCACCGGAACAGTTATCAGAACTGATCACTTCAAAGACCAAGCTCATTTACCTGAATTTTCCTTCCAATCCGACAGGAGGAGTCGCCACCCGAGAACAATTGAAGGCCATAGCCGAAGTGATTGAGGAACGTTGTTCAAAGGATGTGCGGGTTTATTCGGATGAGATCTATGAAAACATCCTTTTTGACGATCAAGAACATCATTCCATTGCCTCGATGCCCGGAATGGCAAGCAGGTCCATCATTGCCAGCGGATTTTCTAAAACCTATGCCTGGACCGGTGGTCGAATCGGATACGCGGTATTTCCTAATTCCGAAGAAGCGGAGATTTTCAAGAACTTGAACATCAACTATTTTTCTTGTGTCCCGCCCTATAATCAGGAAGCGGCGAAAGTCGCCCTTGAAAGTCCTCTCTCGAAAACCGCAGTGGGAGAAATGGTTCAAACTTTTGAACAAAGAAGAAATGAAATCTGGGAAGCCTTGAACAAGGTGGAGGGAATCAGTTGCAGGAAACCCGGAGGAGCATTTTATCTGTTCCCGAACATTTCAGAAGTATGTTCAAATCTGGGATTGATGGAATTTCATGAAGGTCTTCCCGAAGCCGAAAAAAAGGAGACTTCTCCGGCAGGTTTTTTTCAGATGTTTGCTCTCTATGAACACCAGGTAGCGGTGCTCGATCGAAGATCTTTCGGAAGTCTGGGATCAGAAGGCAAACATTACCTTCGTTTGTCTACGGCCTCAGAAATCGGAGTGCTCCGTGAAGGAGTTCGGAGGCTTGAGGAGGCTTCCAAGAATCAGGCTGGACTGCAGAGGTTTATTCAAAATCGGCCTGATCTCCAATAGTTTGGAGATGTTGAGCGCCTAAATCTCAGCTTTAAATTTCCGAAACTTTAAAAAGTTTATCTTCCCAAGTTGATTATTTACTTTTGATCAAAACGATCCTGCCGGTTGGTAGGCTCCGTCTCGATAACATTTGAATTTTAAATAATCCTGGAAGATGGATGGTTTGTAAATGGATTTCCCAAAAAGCATCCTGACACATTCCTGGATGCCTTCGAGGATGGAAGGGTGGGGATGGATCAATTCTGCAAGTTCCTCAATTCCTTTTTCCATCGAAATCAGCAGGGCAACTGCCTGAATCGCACTGGAAGCATGCTCTCCCAGGGCACGCATTCCTAGGATTTTCATATCTTCATCATCAGTGACCAGGATTTTGAAAAAACCCTGGGTGTTCCGCATGGCAATAGCCCGTGGGATGCATCTGAAATCAAAACTGGCACATCGGTAATTCAATCCCTGCTTTTGTGCCTGTTGTTCATTCATCCCGACCCCTGCCACTTCTGGATTGAGAAACATGATGGTCGAAATGTTCTCATAAATCAGGTTTCGTTTTGGACTTCCAAAGATCTTTTCGACTGCATGCCTTCCCTCAAGCTCCCCTACATTAACCAGGGCGATGTCAGAAGTCATGTCTCCCACAGCATAAATGTGGTCGAGGTTGGTTTGGGTGTCGTTGTCGATGATGTATCCGATATCGTTCAGTTCCAGACCGATTTCCTTCATGCCGGTATTTTCGACATTAGGAACTCTTCCAACAGAGACCAGGGCTTTTTCTGCCTCAAACGATTCTTGTGAGTCATCAGGATGGGTCAAAACATAGTTGACCTGCTTATCCTGGATTTCCATTGTTTCCAGACGGCTGTTGCGATGAATCAACACGCCGTTGGCTTCAAGATTTTCCTCCACCATCTGAACAAGATCCGGATCCTCGAAAGGTAAAATCCGGTCATCCTTGGCAATCAGGTGAACACGGGTCTTCCCGAAATTCGAAAAGATGGTGGCAAATTCGCAACCGATGACCCCTGCTCCGAGGATCACCAGGCTTTTGGGTAAATCTTTGAGATTACTGATTCCATCACTGGTGAGGATGGTCTCTTCATCGATCGGAATGTTGGAAAGTCGGCGGGGTCTGCTGCCTGTAGCAATGATGATGTCTTCGGCAAAAAAGGATGTTTTATCTCCTTTGATGTCAACCTGAACCACATTCTTCGAGATCAGTTTTCCCCATCCATTCTTGAAGGTGAATAAATAGGGATTGTTTTTGATCACGCGGTTCATGTGATCCGTAAGTTGGTCCCCGCGTTCATTGACGGCTTCCTGGACCTCCTTGACGATGTTGGAAAAATGGAGAGAGGGCATCGGAAGCCCGTACCGTCTCATTTTCCGATGAAAAGATTCGTATTCCTTGGAAATTTCCCAGAAGGTTTTTGAAGAGAGTGCACCGTCGTAAATCCCAGCGCCGCCGAGCTTGTCTTTTTCAATGAGCAGGACTTTTTTACCAAAGTCAACTGCCCTCATTGCTGCGGCATACCCGGAAGGGCCGCCTCCCAGAACGCAGAGGTCGTATCGATCCATAAATCAGAAGAAGTTTAAGGATTTCAGATTTTTAGACTGCGTTCCTTGATTTCATGGTTGAGGATGCGGTCGTTTTCACTGTAGTCCACCGGCACTTCCACCAGATGAACCCCAGGGGTGTCAAAACACTGCTGCAACAGCGGGATCAATTGTTCGGTTTCCTCAACACGGTGACCTTGAGCCCCATAACTTTGGGCGTATTTAACAAAATCAGGATTCCCATAATCCAGCCCGAATTCGGGAAGGTTCATATTGGCCTGTTTCCACTTGATCATTCCGTAGGCATTGTCCCTTAGAATCATGACGACAAGATTCATTTTCAATCGGACAGCGGTTTCGAGTTCCTGGGAATTCATCATGAATCCTCCATCACCACAAATGGCCATCACTTTTCGTTCGGGATGAACGATTTTTGCGCCCATTGCAGAAGGTAAGCCTGCACCCATGGTGGCGAGGGAGTTGTCAAGAAGAACTGTATTCGACTGGTGAGCCAGGTAATTTCGGGCAAACCAGATTTTGTAGACCCCATTATCAAGAGCGATGATTCCATCGGATGGCATCGCTTTTCTGACATCAGCAACCAGCCTTTGTGGATAAACCGGATACCGTGGGTCGTCTGCACCTTCAGCAAGATGAGACATCACGTGTTTACGGACTTCCATGAAATAGCTGAAATCCCATTTCTCCTGTTTCATGATCCTTTCCTTGATTTGCCACATACTGTTGGCGATGTCTCCAATGACTTCGAGTTGGGGAAAGTAGACTGGATCGACTTCGGCACTCATGAAATTGATATGAATCACCTGGAACGAATCCTGGGTCATGAAAAAAGGAGGTTTCTCGATGTCGTCATGGCCGACATTGATGATCAGATCCGAACGGTCAACCGCACGGTGAAGAAAATCGTTGGCTGACAGGGCAGCATTCCCAAGAAAAAGCGGATCTCGTTCATCCAAAACACCTTTACCCATTTGGGTACTGATGAAAGGGATTCCAGTCTTGTCCACAAATGCGCGGAGCATCCTGGCAGGAAGTTTGCGGTTAGCTCCGGCACCAATCAGCAGGAGTGGACTTTTTGCGGACTCGATCATGTCCACAGCCTGGCGCACTGCTTTTTCTTCAGCTATTGGTCTTCGTGCCCGGCTTGCTGGAATCGGACCGACTTCCGTATCTTCAGCGGCGATATCTTCGGGAAGTTCAAGGTGGGCCGCGCCAGGTCGTTCCTCCTGGGTGATACGGAAGGCTTCACGTATTCTGGTCGGAATGTTGCTCCCACTGACGATCTGATGGGTGAATTTGGTGATGGGGAGCATCATTTCAACCACGTCCAGAATCTGGAATTTACCCTGTTTACTGTGGGTGACCGGCTTTTGTCCGGTGATCATCACCAACGGCATGGCTGCCAACTGGGCGTAGGCTGCGGCTGTCACCAAGTTGGTTGCACCAGGACCCAGGGTTGACATGCAGACTCCGGAACGACCTGTCAAACGGCCATAAGTGGCGGCCATGAATCCTGCTGCCTGTTCATGGCGGGTCAGGATCAGTTTGATGCTCGAATTCCGAAGTGAGTCAAGCAGGTCCAGGTTTTCCTCTCCGGGAATTCCGAAAATATACTCGACTCCTTCTTCCTCAAGACATTTCACGAAAAGATCAGATGCTTTCACGTTTGTCCTTTAACTGTTAATTGTTGCCGGTGAATAGAATGCTCAAAATTGATTATGATGGATGAACATCATTAAAGCTCTCTGCCTTGGAGGCTTGAACGGCCCTCGCATAGCTCTCCGGGAGAGGTTCATTGAGGAGATCACCAGGATTTAGAAAATCATAAATTTCTGAATAATTTCGGATTTCATAAGCCTCGGTTCGGCGCATCAAATGCCAGGGTTTGAGTTCGTCAGTATTCTCAAGCCCCATTGCCCCCATGATTTCACAGGCGCTTTTGACAATATTTTTCTGAAAATTGTAAACACGGACAGATTTGTCTTCAGGGACCAGACCAACCATCAGTCCAGGGTCCTGGGTTGTGACTCCAACCGGGCAAGTGTTGGAGTTGCATTTGAGTGCCTGAATGCAACCCAATGCCATCATCATTCCCCTGGCTGAATAACAAAGGTCGGCTCCCATCGCGAGGCGTTTGATGATGTCGAATCCGGTGGTGATCTTTCCGCTCGCGAAAATACGGATGTCATTGCGAAGATCAAAACCGACCAGGGAATTGTGGACGAAAATCAGACCTTCCACGAGAGGAGTGCCGATTCGGTTGGTGAATTCCAGGGGTGCTGCACCGGTTCCTCCTTCACCTCCATCGACAGTGATGAAATCAGGAAGGATTCCTGTTTCCAGCATTGCCTTACAGATTGAAAGGAATTCTCTTCTTTTTCCGACACAAAGTTTAAATCCGATGGGTTTCCCTCCTGAAAGCTCTCTCAGTTGTTTGATGAACTGAACCAATTCCAGAGGGGTTGTAAATGCAGTGTGGCCTGGAGGTGAGTTAACGTCTCTTCCCATCGGAACGCTTCGGATCTGGGCAATCTCCTCGGTCAGTTTGGCCGCAGGAAGAATCCCTCCATGGCCGGGTTTCGCTCCCTGGGAAAGCTTGATCTCGATCATCTTCACTTGTTCCTGGGTGGATTTTTCCCGGAACATATCAGGATTGAATTTGCCGTCCTCGGTCCTGCAGCCAAAATAACCGGTTCCTATTTGCCAGATTAAATCTCCCCCTTGTTGATGATAGGGGCTGATCGAACCCTCTCCGGTGTTATGGGCGAAATGCCCCATCTTTGCCCCCTTGTTCAGGGCGATTACAGCATTTTCACTGAGGGCTCCGTAACTCATGGCGGAGATATTCAAGAGGCTTGCGGAATAAGGCTTTGTACAGTCTTTTCCTCCAACCTGCACCCTGACTTCATCCAGATCCAAATGCTTTGGGCTGAGGGAGTGATTCACCCATTCGTAGCCTGTCGCATAAACGTCACGTACGGTTCCGAATGGGACCGTGTCCCGGACATTCTTGGCACGCTCGTAAACCACACTCCTCTCCTGCCGGTTGAAAGGGGTGCCGCTGGTATCGGACTCGATGAAATACTGACGAATTTCTGGACTGATGAGCTCCAGGAAATAACGCATATGACCAACCACCGGAAAGTTTCGCAATACCGAATGACGGGTCTGGGTCATGTCCATCAGTCCTACCAGAATCAGAGGTCCCATTAGGATCAGAGACCAAAGGACTGGAGGCCAGACCAGATAAATCAAACCGTTAAGGGCCAGAACCAGAAAACTGGCTCCAATGAATAAACTTCTCATGATTCCTGTTCGATAGATGGGTAGATTCTAAATCCACCCCAGATGCTGGTTTACTGAAGGTTTAAACAAAACAAATCAAACTTTTCTGAAGTTTGTATCCGGCACTTCTCTCTTCCATGGATTCAATGAAAATATTCAATACATGAAAATTGAATATTCGAATCCCATGATAAATTTTCCAAAACACGCATAACTTCCAGAATTTCATTCGGTTTTGCAAGATTTTCCTCCTCGATCATGTCATAGATTAAATCGTCTTTAATCAAAAAGAATCATTTGGAGAAAGGATGTTCTAGAATCCTCGTAAAATAAAAAACGAAATAATTTTTGATTTGGGATGTAATTTCGTGAAGACTTGTGTGATTCATTTTTTTTCTCAACAGGAATAACACATAGTAAAATTTTTTTAAAAAGGAAATGATGGGAAACAAAACTTGTATTGTGACAGGGGCTTCAAGGGGCATGGGGCGTGGGATTGCTCTTGTTCTGTCACAAGAAGAAGGCTGCAGGGTTTACGCAACGGCGCGGGACGGTGTGGCTCTTGAAGCTTTATCCAAAGAAGTTTCTAAGAC